>Ga0075956_107_pt2 | contig 41838 bp, 44 predicted proteins | sample RifGroA2_FD_68050 | JGI IMG/M metagenome (GOLD analysis project Ga0075956, IMG submission 68050) | Parcubacteria bacterium GW2011_GWA2_44_12 | reverse complement strand
TGAAAAAACTTTTTGATTTCATTTTTCTTCTGCAGTTTAATTTCTTTGAGAGAACCAAAGGCGCGATCTGCCTCTTTGAGCGCGGTGTTTTTGTTATCTGAAACTGCGCATACTATTGCGCTTCCCTTTACTCTCACCGCAGAAAACACGTATCTGTTGTAGGGGAAGGAGCCGCGGCGCTGATCAAGGGAATAATAACGTGCATGCCACTGGTTTATCGCATGCAGTTTTCCGTTGGCGCGGATTGCAAGAAAGAGCGGGGGCGTATTGTTATACTGGTGGCGAAAGCTCACGAGCGCGCTTGTGCCGTGTGTTTCAACTTCATAGAGCCTCCCCTCCTCGGTGTTGTCGTAAGAATCTTTTATATCGAGAACGAGCTGTATCACAGAAGGTGCGCTTACTTCGTAGATGAGCGCGTTTGTATAGTCCGTCAGCATAAATGTTTCAACGAGATTTGCCCGCTTTCTTTGGATGCTCCAGAAATTGTTTTTAAGCTCCCGTATTTCTCCCGTTTCTTGAAGCTCTATGTTTTCTATCACTCTATACAAACGAGAACCGGCAGACTCGCCCAATGCAAAAAACCAGCCCTGATAGCGGCTGATCGGCGTTGAGGGCAACCACACATATCCGCCGGTTTTATGGGCAAGGAGAAAGCCGGTTTCTTCTTTTGTGCTTTTTGTGATGCGTGTGTTTGCGTCAAAGCAATGGGTTATCTTCATAGTTTTGCAACTGCTTGTTTGTGCGCGTTAATATAGTTTTGCACGAGATTTCCCCAATCGGCAGACTCCGCAAGCGCGCGTGCTTGAATTTTGTTTTTGACCCGATCCTCATGCGAGCCGAGCGCAAAGCGATGCAGAATGTCTGTAAGCGCCAATGTTACGCTTTCATCGGTTTTTCCAAGTCTATCTATCACCATAATGCCGGGGTGTTTTTTGTCTGTTTTTAAGCGCTGACAGAATCTCCCAAACCCCGCGAGGTCAGTGGTGACGGCGCTTACCCCGAAAGACATGGCTTCAAGGGGCGTGTACCCCCACGGCTCATAGAACGAAGGAAAAACTCCTAAATGGCAGGCCTGAATGCTTTCTTCATAGCTCAAATTTGCAAGCCCGTCGTGCCCGGTTAAGTAGGTTGGATAGAAAACGATTTTTACCCTGTCCTCCGGCGTATTCAAAAGGCCGACTTCTCTGCATGTTCTGATAATCACATCGTTGCAGTCAGAGAGAATGTGCGTGGAAAGAGGCGGGTTTCCCCCGCGCTTCAAGCGCAGGATCTTTTTTTTCACTTCAAACAAAAAATCTTCTTGAAAGAGGGCGCTTTCTGTTATGGTTTTTCCTTCGGTAAGCAGATAGAGTAACCGGTCGTTTGTTTGCGCGGACACTTCCTGCGCGGAGTTTTTGATATCTTGAAACAGTTCTCGGTTTTCAATGAGTTCGGGGTTAATGCCCTGTGTCTGGCCGGGAACGAAGATAAAGGCGACAATCGTCCGTTTCGTTTTTGTTTTTGAAAGGCGCTGGTTCAGGTTTGCAAGCGCTTTCAGATAAACATCAATCCCCTTTGCGTGGAATTCATAGCGCGCCGCAGTGAAATAAAAAAGCGTATGTTCAATATCAAACGCGTAGTAAGGAAAAAAATAAAAGAGAAGAAATTCCCGCAAACGATTTCGTTGAATTTGGTGTTTAAGCGTTATTTCTTCAAAGGTGAAAAATTTTTTTGCATCAAGCCCGTTTGGCAACACTCCGTCTACTTTTCTTCCTAAGAAGTGCTCCACTTCCATGCTTGTGATTTCGCTTACCGTGGTAAGAACATGGCAGTGCAGTGCCGCCTGCTTTTCAAGCTGGTGTTTTGCCGCGATGTTGTATTTGCGAGCTTCCTCGTCCGGGTTGATTGAGCCAAACAGAGAATAAAAATCAATATTTTGATAGGCAAAAGTTCGCGCGAGCGTTGTTGCGTGGGTGGTAAATACCGTGCCGATGCTGATGCCGTTTTGTTTGAGATACAAAATGCCCGCGCCCGAGAGCCATTCGTGGAATTGGGCAGTAATGGACTGGTCGCCGTAGGCGTGCTTAATTTTTTCTAAAAGCATTCCAGCCGCATATGCCCACAACACTGGTTCGTCAAAGTCGCGCTCGGCTCTAAGAGAATCAATGCCGTACCACTGCCACAAATTGCCCTTACAGAAAGAGAGTTGCCCCCAAAAAGCGCTGAAATCAATGAGAATCAGAGACGGCTCGCCTTTGATGAGCCACGTGCCGAAGTGGCAGAGGATTCCGGTGTGGTGTTCAAGCTCATCAAAGACGCGCTGAAGGCGCTCTTCTGGTTTCTGCTCTTGAAATTCGCCTTTAGTTTTGTTTTGAAAGTATGGGCCAACCAAAACGTAGTTGTTGCGGTAGTGCGAAACAAGGCGTTCTGCTTTTGACATGAGAACCGTATAAATTCCCCCGACTTTATTGCAAGCCTCCCATGAAACTTCAAAGAGCATGTCAACATCTGCGGGCGCCCGCTGTTTTGTGTGGGCTGTTTGTTTTTTCATTATTTTATTGCTGATACTGTTTTTTTAAGTGAGCGACCAGTGCGTGCAGGGCAGGGGCGCGTTTTGTTATTGTTCTTAATTTTTTTGCGAGCATTTTGTCCGCAAGCACTTCCTCAACCCATTTTGCAAGATCATTTTTGTCTTTGTTGACGTGATAGGCGAATGTTTCATCGTTCATAGCTTCAAGCGCATTTTTAAATTCAGCGAGGTTGCAGAAGATATGCCCCCCGTGTGCCCAGAAGCAGGCCTCCGGCGCACTGGTGACCATGCGGACATTTGTTGTTTTTTTGAGCGTGTGTTTAAGCATAGATATTTATTTTTACTATAGTAAGTAAAAAAATTATTGAAATAAAGCGTTTGATTTATTCTTTATGCAGTCTTCCTGCCTTAATTTTATATCAAGAAGTACATTCATGAAAGAGATGAACGCGTCGTAGGGCGATTCGTAAGGGTTAAAGTATTTATGAACGTCGCCGTCTGCGAACCATTTGGTGCACATATAATAAAAGTGATCGGAAGTTTGGAGCTTGCGCCAGTCTGCAACAAGCAGAGGATTTTCCGTTGCAAGAATTTGAGGTTCCATCGCGAACAACTGCCGCGCGGCTTCATTCTGCATCGGATTAGAAAGCCATGCGGAGAGGTCTCGCTCCGTGTCTGCCCACGAAACAAAGTGAGCCATATCCAGCACCGCAGTCGGGTTATACCGCGAAGCCGCCTCTGACGGCGTTACGAAGTTGTTATCCGGGTGCTTCAAAATTTCCCCGGGCAGATGGCGTAAAAAATCAAAAATTCCAGTTTCTACCCACTGATGTTCTCCGAAGGTTTCGTAGTCCATAAAAATGTTCACGACCTCCGCATTTCCGTTGAGCGCTGAAACCCATTGTGCAAACTTTGGCGCGGTAAGGGGAAATTCGCTCCAGTCGTGGCATGAAAACCGGAAGGCAATGTCGTCTGACAGCTTATAGTTTTTCAGGAGCAGTTTTATTTTTTTTGTTCCCGCTGGCTTATAGAGGAAATTGGGGCTTCTCCACTCAAGAATGTGGTCCGCGCCTTCTGCCAAGATACCGATGTACCCCATCTGCTCAACGGTATGCGCGAGCGCGTTATTGTAAATGAGTTCGGTATTTCTAAATACCTTCGGCGACTGGCAAAATAATTTTTTAATTTTTGCGTGATGCAGGCTGACTTGGCTCACAAATTCATCGGATGAGTATAGAAAAGAAAGAGAATGATAGTAGGTTTCAGCAAGAAATTCAACGCGCCCGGTTGCGGCAAGCTCTTGAAATGAGTGGAGCACTTCGGGGGCGTGCTGTTCAATTTGTTCCAGCAGAACCCCCGAGAGCGAGAAGCTTATTTTAAATTCGGGGTGCGTTTTTAAAAGTTCCAAAAGAAGCGCATTGGTGGGAAGATACGATTTTCGCGCAACCTTTTCCAGAATATGGCGATTGTTGAGGTTGTTCGGCTGGCTTTCATTAAAGTACTCGTGGTCTTTGCCGACATTAAAAATGCGATACCGCTTGATGCGGAGCGGCTGGTGAACTTGAAAGTAAAAACAAATTGATGGCATGGGGAGGACAAATTTAGTATGCAGGTGCAGTCTTCAGCAGTTTTGAGTAAAGCTGAAGGCAGTGTTTTGCGGCGTCATACCAGCTGTACTGATACACCTCTTGTTTGCCGTATTCCCGTAAACACTGGCGCAAAGGCGGATGTTTGAGCGCGGCGATGATTTTATCAGCAGTATCGTCAATATCCCAAAAATCTACTTTGAGCGCATGATGGATTACTTCAGAAACCCCGGATCGTTTTGATATGAGAACAGGAGTGCCGTTCACGAGGGATTCTAAAACTGTGATGCCAAATGGCTCTGATACGGACGGCATCACAAATACGTCAGCGGCGCGGTAGAGCTGTTTCAGCTCGTCCCCGCGGAGGAATCCGGTAAAAAAAATTTTATCTATAATACCGAGGCGTATTGCAGTTTCAAGAATCTGCACCTCCATGTCGCCGTTGCCGGCAATGAGAAACAGTACCTTTTCATTATGCTCAAGCACTTTTTGTGCGGCCCGCAAGAAGTAATCCGGGCCTTTTTGTAACGTCAGCCTCCCCGCAAAGAGCACAATGCCATATCCGTTAAGCTTTGCTTTTGCAAGCGCCAAATCCTTGATCGGAGCTTCATGCTCTTCGTGGTCAACGCTGTTGTATATCACGCTGATTTTGTCAGGCGCTACTCCGTAGTGCTGGGTGAGCGTATCTTTGGTAAGCTTGCTTACGGCAATCACCGCGTCTGCGGCTTGTACGCCTTTACGCTCAATTTCATAGACGGTTTGGTTTACGCAGGATCCGCCAGTGCGGTCAAATTCCGTTGCATGCACGTGTACCACAAGCGGGTTTCCGCTCACTCGCTTCGCTTCAATACCCGCAAGAAAGGAAAGCCAATCATGCGCGTGAATGATGTTATGGGGCTCTGCTTTTGCAATGGTGTGCGCTTTGATCGCATAGTTTCCGACTTCGTCAAACAATGTTGGCCCAAAAAGTTTTTCAAGCCCGTGTTCAAGGCGAATTGCCTCATATTCAAGGGGAGGAATGTAGGGGTTGAGAAGTGCGAGTATCCATTTGGTGGCTGAAGGAGAAGAGGTAAAGTCATCCCCAAAAAGGATGTTCAGAAAATTATCATAGTTCCCTATTCTCTTCGGCAAAACAAAACGAACGCAAATGTTTTCTTTGGCGAGCGCCTTTGTGAGGCCGTGGCATGCAACCCCAAGCCCTCCGCTGTTAAACGGCGGAAGCTCCCAGCCAAACATTAAAATTTTCATAGCACGGCTGATGTATTTTTGTGTTTAGATGTATGGAGTATATCGTATTTTTGAGAGAAAGAGAATGAGATGTATTCGTCAGGTACACGCCCTTGCGTTTTTTGACACGTAGGTATATAAATTGGAAGAAGCGGTTATGTCAAAGATTTTGGAAGACTAAATTTGATTTTTTGATGCCTTGTTATATTGAGTTCAGTTCAGTGTATACGAATATATATAGAAGTCAGCTTTGAGTATATATCCTGGTATCCCCGGCAGGAGTTGAACCTGCAACCTACAGCTTAGAAGGCTGTTGCTCTATCCAGTTGAGCTACGGGGACGCGAAAGATCAGCACTACAAAACCGTATCAAAAAGAGGCGGTTTCGTCAATCGCAAGCGGCTTTACACACGCGTGAAAATGCTCTAAACTGAAGCAAGAATACAGTAAATAGGAGAGAGGGTTTTAAAGCCCTTTGATTTTTTGAATACGCCATTTGTTGTAAATTTTTTTCTCTATGGTAATACAGTTTTTTGGAGAAAGTTGCTTTAGAATTCAGGCACGCGAGGCTGTTATTGTAATTGATCCGTTTGGCAAAATAACAGGCCTTCGCGTGCCTCCGATGAAGGCTGATATTCTGCTCATGAGCGGTTTTGGGGATTTGGATCGGGACAGGGTGAAGCCCCTCGCCGAAACGATGATGGTGATTGATTCTCCCGGCGAGTACGAAACAAAGGGAGTGTTTATATATGCTCTTGCAGGCGTGCGCTCAACATTTTTTATCGTGAGGGCGGAAGATATGGACATCGCGCATTTTGCAGGGGCATTAGAAGACCTTTCTCCAAAGCATCTTGAGCAGGCGAACAGCATTGATATTGCCCTTGTTCCAGTTGGTGGAGGAGAAGGCGCCCACGCGGTGCTTTCTGCGGCGCAGGCAGATGCCCTGATTGCCCAGATTGAGCCGAGGGTTGTGATTCCGATGAATTTTAGTATTGACGGGTTGAAAATACGGCGCGACGACAAGGCAAAGTTTTTAAAAGAAACTGGATCAAGCGGGGTTGAAGAGATGGGAAAATATACCCTGAAAAAAAAAGATTTGCAAGGAGAAGATCTTCGCGTCATTTTGCTTAAGCCTTAACGCGCATGGCATCTTGCCACTCTGTGGAACAATTAAAAAAGAAAAAGAAGGTTGCCTTCTTGTGCGTGGCGGTTATTATGGGCGTGATTGTGCTGTTTTGGGCGCTGACATTGCGTTATAGCTTGAAAAAAGAGGCGCAGGTTGACAATAGTTTTATGCGTGCCGTGAGGGAAGGTGCTTTTGATTTCAAATCTATTTTTTCGCAGAAAGAACAGAGCGAATTCGGCACGCCCCCCGTTGATTAATGCTCTCGTTATTGAGTTTTATATGTCCTATGGCAAAAAAAGACGTTTCTAAAAAAACACCGCTGTCTTCGGCGGCGGATGCTCCTCAAAAGATCGTTCCGCAAATGATTGAGGATGAAATGAAGGTATCGTACTTGAATTATGCAATGAGCGTCATTGTTTCGCGCGCGCTTCCCGATGTTCGCGATGGGTTAAAGCCTGTGCATCGGCGCATTTTGTATGCAATGTGGAGCGTTGGCTTGCGCGCGAACGCAAAATTTAGAAAATCCGCTACGGTTGTCGGGGAGGTGCTTGGAAAATATCACCCGCACGGCGATGCGTCCGTATATGACGCAATGGTGCGAATGGCGCAGAAATTCTCCATGCGCGCTCCGCTTGTTTTGGGGCAAGGAAATTTTGGCTCAATGGATGGGGACAGCCCAGCCGCCATGCGATATACCGAGGCAAAGCTTTCCGGGGTTGGCGAGGAGCTGTTGTTTGATCTTGACAAGGAAACCGTTCCTTTTTATCCCAATTACGATGAAACGCAGAAAGAGCCCCGCCCGCTTCCAGCGAAAATTCCGAATCTGATTGTAAACGGAGCTATGGGAATTGCGGTGGGCATGGCAACCAATATTCCGCCGCATAACGTGGGGGAAGTGTGCAATGCGCTGATTGCGTTTATAGACCGTCCAGAGATGAGCGTTGAAGAAATTATGGAATATATTCCGGGGCCTGATTTTCCCACGGGCGCCATCATTTATAATAAAGAAGAAATAAAAAGGGCGTACGCAACAGGCAAGGGGGGCATTGTGATGCGCGCAAAAACAGAGATAGAGGAAATGGAAAATGGCGAATTTCGGATTATCGCGAGCGAAATGCCGTATCAGGTGAATAAGGCAACGCTTGTTGAAAAAATTGCGGATCTTGTTCGGGCAAAAAAAATAGAGGGCATTAAAGGCCTGCGGGACGAGTCCGACAAAGACGGGGTGCGCGTGGTGATTGAGCTGAAAAAGGATTCGTATCCGCAAAAAGTATTAAACCAGCTTTTTAAGCATACACAGCTTCAGGAGACATTTCATGTGAATATGCTCGCGCTTATTGACGGCATTCAGCCGCGCGTGCTGACGATGAGGATGGTTTTGGAGGAGTACGTCAAGCATCGGCGGACTATCGTAGAAAACAGGACGAAATATGATTTGAAAAAAGCCGAGGAGCGCGCGCATATTTTGGAAGGCTTAAAAATTGCAATTGACGCAATTGACGCGGTGATTAAAACCATTAGGGCCTCGGCGGATAAAGATCAGGCGCGAGTGCGCCTTATGAAACAGTTTAGCTTAAGCGAGCGGCAGGCTGTGGCAATTCTTGAAATGCGCTTACAGAATTTGGCAAACCTTGAGCGACTGAAGGTTGAACTGGAGCTGAAAGAAAAGCGGGCGCTCATTAAAGAACTGAAGGATATTTTGGCGTCGCCCCAAAAGATTTTGCAGATTATAAAAGGCGAGCTTTCCGGGCTTGTAGAAAAATACGCAGATCCGCGGCGCACGAAAATTGTGAAGGGCGAGCTCGGTGAATTTTCGCAGGAAGATTTAATCCCCGACGAGCAAACCGTTGTGATGGTAACGCAAGACGGTTATATCAAGTCCCTTCAACCTGAAGCGTTCAAGCTCCAGGGGAGGGGCGGCAAGGGCGTGATTGGCCTTACTACAAAAGAGGAAGATATGGTGGATATGCTTTTTTCCACCAGAACGCATGCGGACATTCTTTTTTTTACGAGCAAGGGCAGAGTGTTTCAGCTCAAAGCATACGAAATTCCTCAAGCTTCGCGAACCTCGCGAGGAAAAGCGCTTGTGAATTTTTTGCAAATTACGTCTGATGAGAAAATTACGGCGCTTTTACCTGTTTCAGAGTTTTCGGAGTCCGCGTATTTGGTGATGGTAACAAAAAATGCGGTGATTAAAAAAGTTTCAATCTCCGCGTTTGCGAAAGTTCGGAGGTCCGGCCTCATGGCGGTAAAGCTCAAAGACGATGATGAATTGCGCTGGGTGAAAATTTCTAGCGGAAAGGATCACATTATTTTAGTAACCGCGCGCGGGCAGGCGATTCGTTTTAAAGAAACTGATATCCGTCCGATGGGGCGCACGGCTTCTGGCGTGCGCGGCATGAGGTTGAAACAGGACGATGAAGTAGTCGGCATGGACATCATAGACACAGCAAGCGAAAAGGCAAAATGCTATTTGATGGTAGTGATGGAGCATGGTTTTGGAAAACGAACCCAGATGAAGGAATACAAAGCCCAGGGGCGCGGCGGTTCGGGCATTAAAACCGCAAAAATTACAACCAAAACCGGACGTATTGTTCATGCGCGCGTGGTGAATGAGGGCGCGTTTGGGGAAGATGTGAAGGGTGAGTTTATTATTATGTCAGAGCATGGACAGGTAATACGGCTTCCGTTTAAAAGCGTGAACATCGTTGGCAGGTCAACCCAGGGGGTACGGCTGATGCGTTTTAAAGACCCAGAGGATAAAGTTGCGTCTGTTGCGCTTGTTTGACAATACGCGACCTTCTTTATATACTTTTATGTATCGAAATTTTTCAATTTATGTCTACAAAACGAACCTATCAACCTAAAAAACGGAAACGGGCGAAGACGCATGGTTTTCGCGTGCGTATGGCAACCAAAACCGGGCGCAGAGTGTTGAAGCGGCGTATGGCGCGGGGAAGAAAGCAGTTGAGCGCATAAGCCCTAAAAAGATGCTCCCGAGCAACCATCGTTTAAGAAAGCGTAAAGATTTTTCAGCACTCCTGCAGAGCGGGCGCTCTTTTTCAACACAGGAATTTTCTTTGAGAGTGATCAGGAACGGGCTTTCAGAAACGAGGATTGCTGTTTCTGTTTCAAAAAAATTTTCTAAAAAAGCAGTGGAGCGAAATACGGCGCGAAGGAGAGTGCGGGAAATTTTTCGTCTTCATCTCGGACGCATACAGAGCGGGTTTGACATTCTCTTTGTTGCGCGACTACCCTTGAAGGGCATGCATTATCGCGATATTGAAGCCCTGCTTCTTGCGGCTTTAAAGACTACGCGGCTGATATGAAATACGTTCTTCTTCTTATTCGTATCTATCAAAAAACGCTCTCGTTTGACCATTCGTGGTTGAAGTATTTTAAGCCGCAGGGGCAGTGCAAATTTTACCCAACGTGCTCTGAATATACGCATAATGCCATTGTGCGGTATGGTATACTAAAAGGCGCGTATGCGGGCGTGCGAAGGATCCTTCGTTGCCACCCATGGTCAAAAGGAGGAATTGATTATATTGACTATAATTGAAACGCCTGATTTTTATGGGAACACTTTTTAATGTTCTTCTTTATCAGCCATTTTATAACTTCCTCATCGCGCTTTATACCGTTTTGGGAGATTTGGGCATTGCGATTATTCTTTTTACCGTACTTATAAAAATTGCCCTGTGGCCGCTCTCAAAAAAATCTATCATTGCGCAACGGCGCATGCAGGAATTGAAGCCACGTATAGATGCAATTAAAAGCATGCACAAGGGGGACACCCAGACGCAAAATAAGGAAATGATGGCGCTTTATGGGAGAGAGAAATTTAACCCGGCGGCATCGTGTTTGCCGATGCTTATTCAGTTTCCTGTGCTGATTGCCGTGTACCAAGTTTTTACAAAGGGTATTAATGACGGAGGAGACGCAGGCATGCTGTATAGCTTTATGCGCGTGCCTGAAGTCGTCAACCACGTTGCTTTCGGATTTTTGGATTTATCGCTCAAAAGTCTGGTAACAAAAGGATTGAATTTCAGCGCGTGGCAGGTGCATGCCTCTTTTGCCCTGCTCATCCCATTTCTTTCGGCGGCTGGCCAATTTTTTCAGACAAAAATGATGATGTCTGCGCAACCAAAGCGGGATGGCACAAATTTTAGCGGTGGCGCCGAGAACGCAATGGAGGCAATGAGCAAACAGATGCTCTATACAACTCCGTTTATGACGCTCTTTTTCGGGCTGATTTTGCCGTCCGGCCTTTCGCTGTATTGGTTTGTTGGAACACTCATTATGATTTGGCAACAGCAGATATTGTTTAAAAAACTTGATGCTCAAAAAAAGGTAACGAGGAGTCCGCAGAGTGAAGGAGCGGGGAAGTAAAATTTCTATGCATAAACTTTCGGACGTGCTCTCTTGCGCGCTCAAGCGCAAAGGGATCGGAAAACAAGTAGCGGCCGCTCTGGCGTGTGAAGCATTTAATGCTTTAAAGAGTGAAATTTTTCCGGCAGAGGTTGCCAGTGAGATGCGCGCGGTTTATGTGCGAGAGTCAACATTAACGATCGCGGCGCTCAACCCGTCAATCGTGCAGGAGGTGAAGTTAAAACAGCGGGAGATGGTGCGCGCTTTGGAAATAAAATGCGGGCGCACGATTGAAAAATTCCGTTTTTTGCTCTGACTTCTGTGAATTTTTATTCAATCGTAACCGCTATCTCCGGAGATGTATACGAATTTCCGTTTTCAGAGATGATGATGGTATAGAGCCGGTACGCGCCTGCTTCAGGAGGATCTTTCCATATAATGCGAATATCTTCTGTGTCCGGATCCTTTACGCCGTCAATAAAGTGAGGAATATTGTTTTCGCTGTCATAATACACGTTGAGCCTTCGGGCTGATTGTGGATTTTTGAGCATGAGCTGAAGCTCAAAAGGGAAGGCCGCGGGGAGGAGCGCGCTCTCGTGCTTGATGTTTACCCATGAGAGCTGTGGAGTTGCTTTTTGAATTTGCGCGCCTGGATTTAAAAAAGGGCTTTCTGCGCTGATTCCGCGTTCAAGCGTGAACACAACATCTCTCTTGCCTTCGTTTCCCGCGTCGTCAAACGCGCGCACGGTGATGACGTGGGCGCCGTCAGGCAGGCCGCCGAAGAAAATTGTCCGATCATAAGGCTTGAATCCTGCGCTTTCGCGGAAGTTGCCGTTAAGCAAGTACTCTACTTTTTCGAGCGGGCGTCTTGCGGTTACATGCGTTTCAACATGCATTGAATCTCCGGTGAGCACGGATTCTGAAGGCGGGAAAATAATTTCAATTTCTGGTTTGTTTTCCGGGATGTGCACGTCGTCATACTCTGTTGGAGGTACAGCATTGACGCTATTTTTGCCCTCTTCTTTTGCTTTGTTTTGAAGCCATGTTTGCACTCCCTGTTCCCAATTTTCGTATTGCGGATCTGTTTTTGGATCATACCCAAGCGGTGTTGCGCGCGGAGTCTCTTTCTTGAGATAGTGCAGAATGCTGTGGTGCTCTTCAAAGACGACTTCTTTGATTTTATCTTGAGGCGTATACGAGGTGGCAAGCTTTCCAGAAACGGTGTCAATTTGCAGGGTTCTTTCAAATATTTTCCCCCCGTCTAAAATAGCAATACCTGTCAGTGCATCTTCAACAACCGGGAAGGATTCGGGCGGAGTCCCCTCAAGGGCGCGAGACATAAACTCGTTCCATAGAGGCGCCGCAACGGTAACCCCGTCGGCGTTGCCTTTTATTTTTTGGTCATTGTTGTTGTTTCCGCTCCATACAACGGCAACCAGAGACGGCGTGAAGCCGACCGCCCACGTGTCAATGGCGTTATCGGTAGTGCCTGTTTTCGCCGCGACCGGGCGGTCTTTCAGTGTAAGCGTGCTCCCTTTTCCAAAGATGAAGGCGCGCGCCGAATCGTCGGAGAGGATATTCGTAATGGTATGCGCGGTTTTTGCATCAAGCGCTTGGGCGCTTATATCGGTGAAGGATTCCAAAACAGCGCCACTCTCGTCTTCTATTTTTAGTATCGCTTGCGGAAGGTGGTGTACTCCTCCGGTTGCAAGCGCGCCGATTGCGGCCGCGTGCTCAAGCGGGGTAACCTCAACGCATCCAAGCGCTAAAGCAAGGCCGCATTTTTCAGCGGCGCCAAAGGTGGTGTAGCCGAGTTTTTGCGCCTGCGCAATGACTGCATTAACGCTCGCAAGATACAAAGTTTTCACTGCTGGAATATTTAAGGAACCAGCGAGCGCGTTTCGCATAGGAATTGGGCCTGCGTACTTCAGGCTGAAATTTTTCGGAATGTAAGGAGTTTTTGCGTTTTTTTGCGCAGAAAAATTTGTTTGCACATCATAGAGCAAAGTGTTGGGCGTGTATCCTTTTGAGATCGCTGTGGCATAAATGATTGGCTTGAACGATGATCCGGGCTGACGCGGGCGCAAGGTAACATTGACGTTGCCGTCTTCTTTTTCGTCAAAGTAGTCTTTAGAGCCGACCATTGAGAGGATTTGCCCTGTTTTTGGATCCAGCGCAACAAGCGCGGCATTGTGGATGTTAAATGTTTTGGCATTCTTTTCCGCGCCTTTTTTAACGGCGTCTTCAGCGATTTTTTGCATATCATAGTTGAGCGTTGTGGTAACGCGGAGCCCTCCCTGCTCAATTTCGTTTTCTCCGTATTTTTGCGCGAGAAGTTCCCTGACATATAATACAAAGTGAGGCGCGGAAATATTCGTCAGCCTGGATTTAAATTCTAGTTTTTCTTCTTTTGCTCTGTTGTACTCTTCCTCTCCTATATACCCCTGGGAGAGCATTAATTTTAAAATGAGTTTTTGCCGAGCCACGAGATCTTCCCTATTATTGCCGTAAGGTGAGAAGTAAGTAGGCGCTTTTGGAAGGCCCGCAAGGAGAGCCGCCTCTGCGAGCGTCAGATCGCGCGCGCTTTTTGCAAAGAAGGTGTTTGCCGCTGATTCAATGCCGTAGGCGTTTGATCCGTAGGGAATTTGGTTGAGGTACATCTCCAAGATTTCGTCTTTAGAAAAGTTTTTTTCCATCCGGTTTGCAAGAATGATTTCCTTTACCTTCCGATCAAGCTGTTTTGCGCGCGTTAAAATGAGATTTTTAACGAGCTGTTGCGTGAGCGTTGAGCCGCCTTGCCCCGAGAGATTTCGATTTTTGAGAACATCAATGAGCGCTCTGCCGATGCCGTTGATGTCAACCGCGAGTTCTCGGGAGTAAAAATTTTTGTCCTCAACCGCCAGCGTAGCCCATTTTACATGGCTGGGGATTTCCGCAAGCGGAATTGAGGTGCGATCTTCTTCGCCGTGAATGGTATAGAGAAGGTGCGTGCCCGTCCGATCAAAAATTTTCGTGGTTTGCGCGATCATCAGGCTATTTGTTTTGAGCTGTTCTACGTCGGGAAGATTTTTTGAGTATACAAAAAAGAGCGCGAAGAGAGATGCAAACCCGATGCAAAAGAGCGCAATGAGCGCGAGAAAGAATTTTTTTATAGTCTGCCCGACCGACCTTTCGTTTTTTGATTTTCTGTGGAGACGAGTTTCTCTCAAGCGTTTTGGCGCGGATATCCGCCTGATTTTAATCGGCTTTGCCTTCCATCGTTTTTTTCGTATGTTCATAAAGATACTCTGTGCACGGCTCTGTTTGACAGAGCAGGTAGCGGCGTATAATCTTGTAGGAGAGATACGCTCTCGCGTGTCTTTACTACCTAACTTAGCAAACTTATGGCACAAAAACAAGAAATAATAAAAGAGCTTTTAACGCGCGGAGTTGAGAGAATTATTGTCCGCAAGCATCTGGAAGAACGGCTTTTAAAAGGAGAAAAATTGCGGCTTAAATTAGGCATTGATCCTACCGGGGTAGATCTTCACATCGGGCATATGGTGGCAATACGGAAATTGCGCGAATTTCAAGAACTTGGACACAAGATTATTATTATTGTGGGCGATTATACCGCTCGCATCGGAGATCCGACCGACCGTGATAAAATGCGAGAGCCGCTTACACAAGAGCAAGTTTATGAAAATCTCAAAACGTATAAAAAACAAATCGGTAAAATCCTTGATGTTGATAAAACGCAATTTGCTTATCAGTCAGAATGGTTTGATAAAACAACGCTCCGCGACATTTTTGAATGGACGGGAATTTTTACGGTACAGCAAATGCTGGATCGCGACATGTATCAACGTCGCATGAAAGAAGGAAGCCCCATCAGCATTCAAGAGTTTCTCTACCCGCTTATGCAAGGATATGATTCCATTGCAATTCGTGCGGATGTGGAATTTGGCGGAAGCGATCAGGAATTTAATTTACTCGTTGGGCGAACCATGCAGGAGCATTTCACACAACCGCCGCAAGATATTTTAACAACTTCGTTGCTTTTGGGCACCGATGGGCGCAAGATGAGCAAAACATATGGTAATTATATAGGAGTGATGGATTCTTCTAAAGAAATGTTTGGCAAGGTTATGTCTGCGATTGACAATGTGATTGTTGATTATTTCACGTTGTGTACCGATATGCCGCTTGCAGAAATCAATAAAATTGCGCGAGGCATAGAGGAAGACGGTGGGTTAAACCCGCGCGACGCAAAAGCGCATCTGGCTCGTGAAATTGTAACAATCTATCACAGCGCAAAAGCCGCACGCGAGGCGGAAGCGGAGTTTGATAAAATTTTTAAGCAAAAAGAAAAACCGAGCGATATACCTCTATATAAACCAATAAAATCAAACTTTCTCATTACTGACCTTCTTGTTGTAACTCGGCTTGCCTCTTCCAAAGCCGAAGCTCGCCGCCTTGTTGAGCAAAAAGGCGTAAAAGTTGACGATGCGGTTGTTGACGATTGGAAAAAAGAGATTGCGGTGCGAGATGGTATGGTAGTGCAAGTTGGAAAGAGAAAGTTTATGAAAATTACAAGATAAAAGACGCGGTGAGTGCTTCGGTCGCACGTGCGATTCATGTATAGACAAACGCGGGAATGTTTGTCAGTAAACAAAAAAGCGCGTGGTTTGGGGTACGGCGCTGTGCAATCAGCTTTTATAATACTTTGCCGCAGAAGATGGTTCAATCGGGTTAATGATGAGACCTGATCCAATCTCGACACCCGCCCACACGCTTCCCCTCGGCGTTATTTTCATGTAAAGGTGTTGATCTTCATCATGGACAACTTGGTGAAAGTAGAAATTGTACGGAAGCCCCATATCTCCAATTTTATGGAGAATTTTTTTTAAGATTTTGGCAAAGGAATCTTTTTCTTTATCGTTTAAAAGCATAATATTGTCGCGGTGCAAACGGGGCATCACCCATACTTCATAATTATGTATTGACGCATACGGGCAAAACGCAACAACGTGCGCATCTGCGTATACAAGCCGCGGACCCCTTTCTTCTTTTTTGATTACGTCGCAATACACGCAGGTGCCGTGCTGAAGTTTATATTCCTGTGTTTTTTGGGATTTGTTTAAAAGATGCGGAGGAAGAAATTTTGTTGCAAAAATTTGCGAATGTGCATGTTGCAGGGACGCGCCGGCCTTGCCGCCATTATTTTTGAAAATAAGAATATACTCTATATTTTTATTTTTCATGATTTCGCGCGTTCTTTTCTGATACGCGGACAGCAGGAGAGCAATGTGCTTTATCGGCAACTGCTCCAGCTGTTCTTGGGGGTCTGGTGTTTCAACCACAACTTCCTGCATGCCGTAGGCTTTTGGGTTATCAAGCGAGACCGCGGGAAATATATTCGGAATTACCTTGATTTTCCAGTTTTTCCCTCCGCCAATGGTTAACGAGGCCGCCACGTTTTTCAGCTGATTCGGGCAAAAGGGACACGGCTTCTGCGGCACGCGCAAGGAATCAGGCTTTTTTGTTTGGAAAATATCGTGAGGCCGTTTTCCTCGCCGCGGCGCAATAATAACGTATTTGTCTTGAATATAATCTTTTCTGATTTCTGATCTCATGGTTTTGATAAAAAGTTGAAACGATGATTCTTCACAATCCGAGCTTTCTGCTTTGATGCGTGCACAGCGCGACTGCAAGCGCGTCTGCGGCGTCGTCTGGGCGCGGAATAGACGAGAGACACAGCAGTAATTTTACCATTTTTTGCACCTGTTGTTTATTGGCTCTGCCGTATCCTGTAACTGCTTGTTTTACCTGGAGCGGAGTAAATTCGCTTACCTTGATGCCATTATGGTTGAGCGCAAGCAGAATAACCCCGCGTGCTTGGCTTACCGGCATGACAGTTTTTTGATTTTTGTAGAAAAACAGCTCTTCTACGCCCGCGCGGCGCGGCTTGAATTTTTTGATGATTGCCGTTATGTCTTGGTAAATCATGGCAAGACGCGCAGGCATAGCGGTTTTTGCGGGTGAAGTGATTGCCCCGCACTCAACGAGGCGCGTTTTGTTGTGTGTTGTTGCTATAACAGCATATCCGGTCGTTGCAAGACCGGGGTCAATTCCAAGGATAATCATAGTTCAGGGTGTGTTCGTGTAAATGCTTGATACATCTTGGTCGTCCTCAAGTGCTTCTATGAGCGCAGAAACTTTTTCGCGCTCTGTTTTTGAAAGAGCGATTTTATTCATAGAAACAAGCTCCGCTTCTGAAGAATCCATCAATATATTTTTCCCACCGAGACATTCTTTCAGCCGCATAAGATTGTCTGGCGCGCTGTAGATTGTTATGCCTTCTTGTTCGGTTATAATATCTTCTGCGCCTGCGTCAATTGCAGTAAGCTCTACCGCTGATCGGCTCATCGGCGCGTTCTCTATGTGCTCCTTTGCAATCCTCACCACTCCCCTCCGTTTGAAGTTCCACAGGACTGAATTGACTTCCGCAAGACTTCCCCCGTGTTTATGCAAAAGGTGTTTTATGTTTGCGGTTGTTCGGTTGCGGTTGTCCGTGATTGCTGAAATAATAAGCGCAACGCCGCAGGGGCCATATGCCTCATAGGAAATTTCTTCAAGCGCACCCTGTCCCGCAAGTTCTCCTGCGCCGCGCAGAATTGCCCGCTCAATGTTGTCTTTAGGCACATTGGCGGCCTTTGCCTTTTCAACCGCAATGCGGAGTTTTATATTGGCTTCCGGGTCTTTGCCGTCCCGTGCCGCAAGGGAAATTGCTTTTGCAAGTTTGGTAAACATATTCGCGCGTTTGGCGTCTGTCGCGCCTTTTGCGCGTTTAATAGTAGCCCATTTTGAGTGTCCGCTCATAAATGATCAGGACTTACGCATGTTTTGATCTGCCTCTGGCATGACATCCGAATGCGTAAGTCCTCCTGATATATGCTAAAATAAGATATGCTCCTAGTGTAGAGAAATTTTTTTTTAAAAGCAACTCTTTATGAATGCCCAAACCCTTGTTTCCCGTATTTTTGCGCTTGATAAGTTTGATATGCGGGCGTCTCTTAATGAGCTTGGTAAGCAGTGCGCGCAGGCTTTTGAAGATGCTGACGGCGTTGTTATTCCTAAGGAATTTAGGCGGCATACGGCGGTGCTTATTGTCGGGATGGGCGGCTCCGCGCTTGGAGCGGACTTTATTCGCAATGTGTATGGCGACACCTTAAAACGGCCGATTAAAATTTCAATGGATTATATAACGCCGCGGTGGGTGTCTCAAGATACGCTCGTGGTATTATCCAGCTACTCCGGGGATACCGAGGAAACGCTCGCACAGGCAAAATCAATCCTTGAGCGAACCAACAAGGTGGTGGCAATTACGTGCGGCGGAGCTCTTTTAGAGTGGTGTAAAAAGAACCATCAGCCCGTGTATGTTATTAACCCCGTGCATAATCCGTGCGGGGCGCCTCGGCTTGGCATAGGGTACGGTATGTGCGGGCTTTTGCGCATTCTTGTAAATGCGGGAGATATAAAAATTGCTCAAAAAGATATTGCGGGCGTTGCATCGTTTTTGGATCAGCGCTCGCTCGCCTTCAAGACGCAGGAGGAGGGAGAGAAGTATTTTGAAGGGCGGGAGGGACTGGAGCTTTTAAAGGCGATACAGCATCTGAAAAACAAAATGCTCATTATTATTGCGGCAGAACATCTGCGCGGCGCGGGGCATATTTTGAATAATTATTTGCACGAAAGCGCAAAAGTTTTTTCTGCCTATTTTTTTGTGCCTGAATGTAATCATTACATGCTGGAGAGCGTCGCGAACTTTTCAGATCAGATGAAAAATGTTTTGTTTTTATTTTTAGAGTCAGCATTGTACCATCCGAAAAATCAGTTGCGTTTTAAACTAACAAAACAGCTTTTTTCCCAAAAGAAGATTGATTTTATAACGCTCTCCATGGAAGGAAGCACAAAGCTTTTGCAGGCGTGCGAAGCGGTGCAGTATGGCGGATATGTGGCGTACTTTCTTGCGCTCCAGCAGGGAATTGACCCAACGCCCATTAAGGTTATTCAAGATTTTAAGAAAAAAATGAACGAGCAGGGAGCATAGACATAAAAATTTTACGCCCACACTCTACTGCCCAAGAACGCTCTGCGTTGTTTGTACCACAAGAGCTAAGAGGAACCATGCGGTTGTGCACACAATAAGCCCGATTGATGCCATAAGAATTACCTTTTGCGCCTTTTTGGCTTTTTCTTCGCTTCCGGCGGCGGTCATCCACATGAGTCCGCCGTAAATAATCATTGCAACCGCGAGCACTGAAACAAAACTTAACGCAAGCCGGGTTGCCCTGATCAGCATTTGCTGTAGTGTTTCGGTGCCCTTTTCAGTTGTGTATAAGCCAACTTTACAGGCTAAGTTTTTAAGTCCGTAGAGGCTCACCTTGTTTGACTGATCGGACACTGCATCGCAGCTAAATTCGGCTTCGTCTGCGCCGCGGGCAAAAAACGGCATAAACATGAGCGCCAGCAGAAGCAACGAGAAAAGCGGTTTCAGTTTTTTTGTGCGATTGAGCGTATGCATTGAAAAATACTAATTGAATGAATAAATTATAGCATATCGTTTTTGCGGATTATACAAAACCCCGGATCGCAAGAATGTCCGGGGGTTTTGTGAATGCCTATTTTATACCGCGCCCTTTCTTTTATAAGCCTATGAAAGCGTATCGCCAAGGTTAATAACGTAGCTTACGATAGTCCACGCGACAGCGATAATAATCAGCCCGATAACCGCGGCAATAATTGTTTTTCTTGCCTTTCCAACCTGCTCCTCGTTCCCTGAAGCCGTTGCCCATAGAACGCCGCCGTAGATCACGAGAATAATACCGACGATTGCAAGAAAACTCAAAAAGATATTGATAATGCGGTTGATTTCATTTCTGATGTCCGTGGTGTCTTCTCCAAGTTTCAATTCTGCGGCTTTTTTTCCGCCAAAGTCGTTTGCGCAGACGCCGTTTACCGGGTCAATAACGCTACTGCATACAAGCTGGGAGGCGCACAGATCATCAGACGTTACAATGCCGAACTGTTTTTTCTCGTCCTCAGGCATGCTGTTGAATTTTGCGAGGCACCCCGGCATATCCACATTGCCTCTGCACATATATTTTTTATCAATTTCAACTGGCGCGCATACCAGATTTGGAGCGCAGTCTAACGGCTGTGAACCGCACTCTTGGCCAATTTGCTGGCTTCCAGAGGTAGCGCTTGCAGAAGGCACGATGTAAGATTTTTCTTCCGTGCTTGTTCCCGCGAGCTTTATTTTTACTGTCTCGCCCGCTGTTGCGACAATTCTAAAATTTGTGCCTGAAACTTGGTTGGTGCCGGAGGAAAGATGCGTGATCGTGAATGATTGAAGTCCTGTATTTATAAAAGAGAATGTGCCAGTAGTGGTTACCCTATTTACATTTATGACTTCAAGCGTGTTGTTTGTTGCGTCGGGCTGTGCGCTAAAGGATGCTCCCAAAGAGGTAATATTGGTTGGGGTGTTGAGAGTTGCGGCAAAGGCTGACTCACTGGCTAAAAGCACTAGGAATAGCACGGTACCGGTTACTCCAAAACGCGCGCACTTTTGAATAATTTTATTTTTAATCATTATATTTATTTTTTATACTAGGAGAGTGTATCCCCTAAATTAATAACGTAGCTGATAATTGTCCACGCGACAGCAATAATAATAAGCCCGATGACCGCCGCGATCATAGTTTTTCGCGCCTTGCCGACTTGCTCATCATTTCCTCCCGCGGTTGCCCACAGAATGCCACCATAGATAATGAGCCCAACTCCGAGAATTGCAAGAAAGCTTAAAAAGATATTGATGACGCGGTTGATTTCATTTCTGATGTCTGTTGTGTCCTCGCCAAGTTTCAGTTCTGCAGCTTTTTTCCCGCCAAAGTCGTTTGCGCAGATGCCCTGCACGGTGTCAATAACGGTATTGCATACAAGTCCTGTGGCGCATAAATCATTTGCGGTTACGACACCAAAAGAGTCTTTGTCTGCCTGGGACATGCTGTTAAAGGTGTTCAAACAGCCAAGGGTATCGCTTGATCCTCGGCACATGTACCGCTTGTCAATTTCAACCGGCGCGCACACAAGATTGCGGTCGCAATCCGTTTCCTGCGTTCCGCATGCTCCCCCGAGTTGAGTTTTTGTGGTTACAGCAGGATCTGAAAAGTCAAAAGTAAAATTTCCTGATGTTGCCGCCGCTCCTAGTGTAAGCGCTGTTGCATCTGCCCTTACAGACGCATTTGTAACATCATTTACATTCGCATGATTTGTTGCGTTTCCAGAAAACGAAATAGTAATCTGTGTATCGTTATTGCGCGTTACGGCGAGTGCAAGCCCAGCAGGAAGATTATTGACAGTAATTGAATTTACGGGAATGGAAGCAACGAAAGTATCGCCAACAAGTGTTACAACTTGAGTTGCGGTGATTGAGCCGTTATTAGGCGGAACCGCTTCCGGTATAGTAGTACTTGCCGCTGTGATCACCGCCGCCGCATGTGCCTGCTGAAATATCAGCAAAAATGCGAGCACGCTTACAGCAAGGGCAATGGAAATTATTTTAATGCTTCGTTGATAAAGAAGATTGTGAAATTTCATAGAACGCATAGATATGATTTAAAAAATATTTTAAAGAGTAAAATAATGAAAAAATTTATAAAACTTGAAATTTGTTTAAATTATATAATTTTTTTGCTTTATGCACAAGAACTTATGCACAAGAGTAGGACTTGTTATGAGATGGATCCTCCCAAATTAATGACGTAGCTGATTATTGTCCACGCGACTGCGATAATCACAAGCCCGATTGCCGCGGCGATCATTGTTTTCCGCGCTTTGCCGACTTGCTCGTCGTTTCCTCCCGCAGTTGCCCACATAATGCCCGCGTAAATAATGAGCGTTACGCCGATGATCGCGAGGAAGCTCAAGAAGATATTGATAACGCGGTTGATTTGCACGCGAATGTCTGTACTCTCTTCGCCGAGCCTTAATGTTGACGCACTTCCCGCGCCCTGGTCATTCACGCAGACAGTATTTTTGCAAATGTTCCCAATCGCACAAGAAGCATTTGAAGTGCATCCCGTCGCTCCAGTAAGTCCAAGGCATATTTCTTGTTCTCCAATCGCCGGAGCGGCGCACACTAAATTAGGATCACATTTTGCAGTCGGTGAGCACTTTTCTCCAATGACAACGCCCGCAAAAACATTCTGCGAGTCAAAAAGAAACAGAATAAAAAGTATAAAAAAACTTACGAACAATGTTTGCAGAATACGATTTGCTTTTTGTCCGGTAAGCATGGTTTGGAGAAAAGGCATATATAATGCGTATGAAGTTTTTAAAAAGAAGAAAAACTTTTTACAGTATACCACATTTTAAAATATTTACGCTATAGTATCCCCAAGGTTGAGAACAAAGCTGATTATTGTCCACGCAACGCCGATAATAATAAGCCCGATTGCCGCGGCAATCATAGTTTTTCTCGCTTTGCCGACTTGCTCGTCGTTTCCGCCGGCGGTTGCCCAAAGAATGCCGGCATACACAATAAGAATAACGCCGATTATTGCAAGGAAGCTCAACAGAATGTTGATGACGCGGTTAATCTGAATTTTGATGTCTGTGGTGTCTTCGCCGAGCCGCAATTTTCTTGTGTTTGTTGCGCCGAAATCATTGGCGCATATGTTTGTTTGGCTGTTACACACAATGCCAAATACGCACCAGTTTTCAGGGTCGGGCGCGCAACCTGTGTCGCTTGCGTTTCCTTTGCATATTTTTCCTCCATCAATCGGGTTTTTGGATTCATCGCAGAGCGGCAGAACTTGGCTTACGCCCATTTTGCAATCAGCGCTTTTGTCGCACGCAAACCCCATGGGAACGGTGTCTCTTTTTGCTTCAAGGCAGATATAAGTTGTTGAACCGCTACATAAGGAAGAAGCACAATCAGCTTTGTCTGCGCAAGGCTCGCCAGTTCTCCCCCTTCCATTATTCGGTGGATTTACTTTATCGTTTGGAGGGCGTATGCATTTTTTCTCTAAAGAGGGGATCTCTTTGCAAATAAGTCCTTCAAGGCAGTCAGTTCCGGTGCATGTTCCACCAACTCCAATAGTCCCCGCCGCTTTTGCATTCTCTGATGTAAACAGCGTTAAAAATAAAAGAAAGATAAAGGAAAAAAAAATTGTGAGTGTCCGGAATTGCATGCGAGTAGAGCGCGTTAAGAAAGCTGTCCGCCAAAGTTAATGACGTAGCTTGTGATTGTCCATGCAATGGTGATAATCAAAAGCCCGATTGCCGCGGCAATGAGCATTTTGCGCGCCTTGGTTACTTTTTCTTCATTGCCGAACGAACTCGCCCACGATGCTCCAGCATAAATGATAATGACCACGCCTAAAATTGCGAGAAAGCTTAATGCAAGGGTAACAAAACGCAAAATTTTTCCGCGGATATCTGATGTTTCTTCTCCAAGCTCCAGATTTTTCGCGTCGTCCTTGCCAAAAGTTTGCGTGCAAATGCCGTTCGTGGTAACGGTTGTAGAGCTTGTGTCGCATTTGAGCGACCCGGAGCAAAACAAGCTGTCTTGTAAGTCGTTTGTGCTCACGATCATTCCGTTTTTTATAATATCGACTTTGCCGCTCATTTTGTTTTTTCCTTCTTTACAGCTTTCAACATTGTTCTTGAGCTTGCAGATTTTTCGGTAATTATATTCCTTGGTTCCGGAAGCGGGCATTTTTGTAAGCTCATTTGCAAGGGTTTGATTTATCTTGTAACCGATTCCCAGCCCCTCGCAGACGTAGTCATCAAGGTAGCGGCAGTCGCTGTCTGTGATGCAGACGCTCCCGAGAATTTCACCATTTTGCGGCGTGCGGGCATACGAGGTAAACGGGATTGCCGCAAGCGCGATGAGAAAAAAAGTAAGCAGGATTTTTGGAAAGATATTTTTTATCATAACCATATTTTAAATACTAATTTTATTTTTTAAGTATAGCAAAATGTGCGCGGTTTGTATTTATATAATTTGATCTTTCGCGGTATTGATGACAAAGCTGACGATAGTCCACGAATCGCCAAAAAGCCGAGCACGTACTGCACAAAGCGCACTGTGGCGGTTCGCAAAGTTCCTGCGTCAATTCCGGGAGTTGTGCCCTCGTCAATAGTTTGTGAGGTTAAATCCGTTCCACGGAGGCAGGCGTGAATTTTTTCAGTTATAGCCGCGCTTTTGTTTACGAGTTTTGCTTTGCCCGCTTTTTTGAGAGCTGTTAAGCCTGTATCGCCGTCGACGTTTATAATCGTCGTATATTTGCCGTCCTTGTAGGAACTTGCATCAACCCATGTTTGTTGGGTGTCCCATGTTGCGCAGGAAACTTCTGGAATAGGGATGGTGGCTTGCGCGTTCGCGCTGTTGACAAACAGCATAAAGATGAAGGCGGAAAGACATATTGACGCGCTGAAACATTTTATTTTTTTTGCGATATGCATGGCGGTTTTTTTAGCCGAGCGTGTTTTTATAGGTATTGATGATGAAGCTCACAATTACCCATGCCGCGACAATAATGAGCAAGCCGATTGCGGCGGCAATAATAATTTTTCGCGCCTTGCCCACTTTTTCATCAGCGCCGGCAGAGGTAATCCAAATAATTCCTCCGTACATCATCATGCTTACTCCTATTATAGCAAGAAAACTCAAAACATACTGCAAGACGCGCACCACATTTTGGCGAATGGATTGCGCGTCAATGTTTTCATTTCCAGAATCCACGCTGTTTCTTGTTGAATCTGTCCCGCGCAAACAGGCGTGAACATCTTTCGTACTTGGAACAATTCTTAATTCAGCGTTTTTTGCTTTTTTTTGCTGTTCAAGAAGATCAGAAGTAATAATCCACGAATCAGGATCATCAATATAATGCCAAATCATTCCTTGATCCCAGTCCGCGCAGTCAACAGATGGGATATCGCCTTGCGAAGCATTAGGCGTTTTCGTGTTGATAAAAGGTGCAAGAAATGACGAGCCTGTGTCTGGTGTAGCTGTGGGTATCAAATCTCCCAGCGGATCAGTCGGGACTGACGGCGGAGGGATAAGCGCGTGAACGCGAGGAATACTGCCAATCTGCGCGAGCAGAACGAGCGCGAGCAATCCGGAGATTGTGATTTTAAACTTCATACCTATTTAAAATTTACTCTGCTATCCGAGCGTGTCGGTTGCAGTTTTAACCACAAAGCTCACAATAACCCACGCAACCGTAATAACGAGTAGCCCGATTGCCGCGGCAATGAGAATTTTTCGCGCCTTGGTAACGAGCGTTTCATTGCCTGATGAGGTAATCCATACAAAGCCGCCGTAGATAATCATGGCAACGCCCACAAGCGCGAGAAAGCCTAAGGCGTACTGAATAAGCCGCAGAGCGTCTGAACGTATGCTGGACGCGCTTGTTGCGGGATTTTTTTTGTCTTCGGAAACAATCTTGCCTGTTGTTTTATCCGTGCCGTAGAGACAAGTTGCCTTCCCGGGTGTGCCATTGTCATTTACTTGTACAACTTTTTGATCCCAGTCCGCGCATGCAGGTTCAGTTTGCGCAAATGCCGCGCTGAATTCAAAGACGTGAAAGAGGATTGCAGTGCAGAAGATGAGTAAACCGCAAAGGATAGTTAAATTTTTTTTTGTGCGCACTTTACGTAATAACATTTTTTGAAGTGTTAATCGCAAACGAGATAATAACCCATGCGCTTGTGATAATAATAAGCCCAATAAGGCCTGCGAACAAGATTTTCCGCGCTTTTGTAACCAGCGTTTCATTGCCTGATGAAGTAAGCCAGATGACTCCCCCATAAAGCACAAACGCAACCGCAATGAGCGCCAAAAAGCTTAACGCATACTGAAGAAATTGTATTGCTTTCACCCTGATAGTTTCGCTGTCAAACGCGGGGTCTGCCTTGTCTTCATTCACAATAGTGCCGCTTGCCCTGCCCGTGCCATAAACGCATTTCCAGAGGAAACCGCCGACTCCTTGAATGTTTGGATTATTTTTATAGGGCTCGTTATTTTTTTTACTCTCGTCAAGCTGTTTTCCCTGATCATCAATAACCGGGGCGACTTTGTCCCATTTTGCGCAGCCGATGCTTTGGGGCGGTGGCTTGTCAAGCGCATACGCAACAGGCGCAAACACCAGCGCGAGTAGAGCAAAGATGTAGGCAGACTGTCCGAAAAGGTAATTTTTGAGAAAATCACCTTTTCGGACGGCCTCCTGATCTGTTAGAAAAGCATATCGCATGATGGGCACATTCTTGTTATTATTTTACTCCAAATGTCTCATACGTGGTCTGCACCACAAACGTAACAATCAGCCACGCGCCGGCAACAATCAAAAGCCCGAGGAGAGCGGCAAACAAAATTTTCCGCGCTTTGCCGATGACGGTTTCATTCCCGCCGGACGTCATCCATGTGAACCCTCCGTAAATAATCATGGCAACCGCAATAAGCGATAAAAACCCAAGCACGAATTGAATAAGCGCGATTGCTTTTTCCGATAACACTTCGGGCTTGAGATTTACAGTGTCTTCTGTTGCGCCGGTCGCGTTTTTCGCGGTGTTTGAGCCGTATACGCAGGCTTTGATTGAAGCCCCTGGAAAATCAGAAGCTTTTCCAAATGTTCCGTCTTCAAATTCAACTGTATCCCATATCGCGCAATCTTTTCCAGTCAGGGATGTTTGTGCGTTCGCGTACTCGCTGGGTAATACAATCAAGATCGCTAAAAACACAAAGCAGGTTGTGCATATGGCAGTTATGAAAAAAGTAATTTTTTTTATCATGGTATTGAAGGGCGTAGGGAACGCATGTATACGTTTTTTACGCCCCAAGGGACTGCTGTCCTAATTTTACCACAAAACTTACAATCACCCACGCGCTCGTGATAACCACAAGCCCGATCAGCGCGGCAAGGAGAATTTTGCGCGCGCGGTCAATGGTTTGTTCGTTTCCGCCGGAGCTCATCCATGTAAATCCGCCCCACAGAATCATGGCAACTCCGATGATTGCAAGAAAGCTCAAGGCGTACTGTAAAAACTGAATGCCTTTGTTGGGAAGCACGTTCGCGTCAAACGATGGATCATCAGCGCTTGCGCCGGTTGCGGTTATTGCGCGGTCCGAGCCGTTGAGGCAGAAAATTTTTGTGTATGGCGCCGTGTCTGATATTGGTTCATTCTTTAATAGCTTTCGGGTGCCCCCCTCTGCAAGAATCCCTATTTTTTTATCCCAGCTTGCGCAGAGGACATCAAGAGTAGACGGCGGGGGGCTTTGCGCGTGAAGAACCGACGGCAATCCATAAAAAACAAGAACGCAAAGCACAAACAAACTGCCGATAATTCTTTTATTTTTTGATGAATCGTATTTTTGCATTTTTAAATTATATTTTACGCGCACGCGGAATGCAAAAATTATGCCGGCGTAATCAGCGTTTCAATAATAAAGGAGAGCACCGCATAGCTTGAAAAAATGGTAACAATGCCTATGGTTGTCCATATCAGGTTGTCCCGGGCTTGAGAAACCTGTTTTTCCGATCCGCGCGACCAGATAAACGTCATTCCCGCAATGACAAAATTAACCAAAGACAAAATTCCCACAAACCCAAGGAGCGCTTTCACAATGCGTGCCATAAGCTCAAAAGGCAGAATTTCTCCGCAGTCAGGCGAGAGAGGATTGCACAAAAGAACCGCACGCCCGCTTTGCAAGGGGAGCAGAGTTATCAATAAAATGAGAGAGAATATGATTTGATTTTTTTGTTTCATGAAAATTTTATTATCGAGGAGACGCTGTCGGCGCTTCTGCTTTCTTTTCGTTCCCTGGCGCAGGCTCTGCCGGTTTTGTACTTCCCTGAATCCGTACATATCCGCAACACGCCTGTGTTTTTGTGGGGCAAATGTCTTTGATGCAATCACGCGCATATTTTACCTCGCTCTCTTTATTTTCATCTTTTTTCGTGGACTGAAGAAAAGCTTTGTAATCTGTGCATTTGTAGCCTCTTCCCCCATCTAAATATTTTTCCGGGCTAATTGCGCGCAGATAATCGCACGAATTTATGCTTGTGGGTTCCGCGCCGCTTGATTCAATTCTTACCTGTTTACCATGATATTTTACCACAGGCGTACCGTGCAACTGAATTTGGCAAATTTGGTCTAAACAAATGCCGCGGTACTCTTCGCCCGCATTATAATGCGCAATTGGGTTAGGAGAGTTTGCTACGTCAGGGTTCGCGCTTTTTTTGAGCCCGCATCGCTTGCCGTCGCCTTTTCCCACACAGGAGACATCAAGGGTTTTTGTGCAGTCTGCGCTTTTGTCCCACCCTTCGTCTTTCTTTTTCGGCGCGGTCGTGAGAGCATCTTTGCCAGCATGGTCAAAACAAAAGTGCGTAATTGGGCCTGTGTTTGCGCTATTCTCGCAAAATTGGTTCCACGGATTTTTAAATAGACACGCGGTAAAGGGGCCGCCGCATTCGTTTTTTTCCCCTTGCTCCTTGCTCGGCGTGATAAGAATGAGAATAATTGCATTGATAATCATCCACGAAATAATCACGAGCAAAACTCCGATCACGGTGTTTTTCATCATGCCGAGAGCTTTCCCGCGTTTTTCTGAATTACCGGCCGAGTCAATAAGGAGAATGCCGGAGAGAATGAAAAAGAAAAATGCGGCCGCTCCTAAAATTTTAAATCCTATCTCGGTGGCGTTTGCAAGGAGGTCAAAAAAATCGCATATTCCGCAACTGCCGCTTTCAGCGCACACCGGCAGAATGTTAAAATTTTGCGCGCGCGCAGACATTGAAGGCAATGCAATCAACAAGACGAGGACGAGAGCAACGGCGAGAAAAATTTTTTTCATAGGAAGGATTAAAAATGGCGTGGCAGGGGGCGCATATATGCGCTGGTATTTATCAGTACAGCGTTTGGGACACTTTTTGCGCGCCGAAATCAAGCGCCTCTTGCGCGGTTGCGTCTCCTTTGAGGGTTGTGGTAATCATTTCATTGAGCGCTCCTTGGGCCGCGGAATAATTTTTTCCCCTATACCAGCTTTCGGCGGTAAGCGCTGAAGTATAGAAAATTTTCATTGCGCCGTCTTTTGGGGGGGTATTGAGCAGGCTCTTTAAAACCGGAATGCTTGCAGATTTTGCCTGTATGAGCTGCGAAGCATTTTTTTCGCTGGACGCAAATTGTAAAAAGTGCCACGCGCGGTCTTTATGCGCGGATTTTGCGGATACGGTTTCAACCCAGTAATTGGCGATGTTTATTGTGGCGGTGGAGCCGGCAGGCTGTGGAATAGCGGCAATGCCGAAATCAACGCCGAACGCATCGCGTTTGAGAAGCGGAAGATGGTAGTTATACCCGATGAAGAATGCCGTTTTCCCTTGCTCAAAAGCTGAAAGCGCCGGCGGCAGAGTTTCGTTCCATGTATAAATTCCTTTGGAAGGATTTGCAAAGTCGGTGTAAAATTTGAGCGCCGCAAGCCCCGGATTATAGGTTCCGGATGCTTCCTCCACTTCCTTCTGAAACACGGCGCCGGATTGGCCAAGCATTTTTACTCCGGTCTGCATCATCAACAGCGCAAGAATATCGGGCGCTTGCGGGATATTTGACGCGGCGCCTAAAGACGCGCCTGATTGCGTAATTGTTCCGTCCGTCTCAATCTTGGTGAGCTTTTTTACATGAACGGTAAATTCAGACCAGTTCGCCGGAGGATCATAGAGTTCAGATTCATCAAGAAGCTGTTTGTTATAGTAAAGTGCCATCACATTCACTGAAAGCGGAAGCCCCCATATTTTTCCTTCCAAAAGAACATCATTTTTGATGAGAGGAGCGAAGTTTGCGCGCAGGTCGCGAACCGTGAGCGATGGGGTTGTTTGCGTGATGATTTTTTGGAGTTCGCCTTTTTCATTTCGCGGGCGAAAAGAAACAGCCGTTGTTTCCGAAAGCGGAGCAATGCGTTTTTTGTATTGTTGTATGCCCGTGCTCGGAATGGTGAATATGTCCGGCCCGCGATCCTCGGCAAGCGCTTCAAGCATTTTCTGTTCATACTCTTCTTCGCGCAATTTACGGTAGTGTACTGCAACATGGGGATATACTTTTTGATACGCGTCAATAAGCGGCGCCGTATCGCTTGTGTCGTACCATACCCCCCACCACTCAAGGTTTTCCGGGGGAAGTTTTGCCTGCTCTTGTTCCTGGTTCACGCGGCACCCAAATCCGCTTAAAAACAGCATCGCCGTAACGAGGAGCAGAAGCGTGAGTTTTGAATGAGCCGTTTTGAACATAGCATTATAACAACTGCGCGGTTTGTTTTAAGTAGCTGCGAAATTCGCCGTTTAAATCTTCGTGCATGAGGGCGAGGTCAACCGTTGCTTTTAAGAATCCGAGCTTTGCGCCGCAGTCGTACCTCTTGCCTTCAAATTGGTATCCGTATACGCTTTGGTTTTTTAAAAGAAGCCCGAGCGCATCGCTGAAGCGTATCTCGCCGGAGGGTGATTTTTTTACTTTTGCAAGCGCGTCGAAGATGTCGCGCGTTACGATGTATCGCCCCACAATGCTTAAATTGGACGGCGCGGTGCGCGGCGAAGGTTTTTCTACAATCCCGGATATTTTGTACACTGCATCGCCTACTTTTTCCCCTTTAATAACACCATAGTGCTGGACGTCTTTGTGGGGGATTTCTTCAAGGGCGATAACTGCCCGCTCGTATTTTTTGAATACTTCAGCGAGCTGTTTTAAGCAGGGATTACCCGGATTATAGATGATATCGTCTCCGAAGAGCACGGCGAAAGCCTCGCCTTTGTTAATGAGTTTTTCAGCCTGTAAAATAGCGTGTCCGTCTCCAAGGGGAGACTGCTGGCGCACATAAAAAAAATTTGCAAGCGTGGAAATGCTCTGAATTTTTTTTAAAAGCGCATGCTTGCGTTTGGTTTTTAGAATATGCTCAAGTTCAAAATTTCTGTCAAAATGGTCTTCTACCGCGCGCTTGTTTTGGCTGGTGATGAAGATGATGTCCTTGATGCCTGATTTTACCGCTTCTTCCACAATGTATTGAATCACCGGCTTATCAACCACCGGGAGCATTTCCTTGGGCTGTACTTTTGTGGCGGGCAGAAATCTTGTTCCAAACCCGGCGACCGGAATGATTGCTTTGGTAATTTTAGTAATCATAGAGGAAAGTAATCCTAAAACAATTATAGTATAGCATAGTTTGTTTTGGGAAAATAATTGACTTTGCTGGGTAAAATGAGTATGTTGATACAGTAAACTTACTTATTTTTATCATCTGTGGCAGGAGAACTTGCAATTAAACAGCTGTGCGTAAAGGTAGAGGGGAAAGAAATTTTAAAAGGCGTAAGCATGACGGCGCGTACCGGAGAAATCCACGCGATTATGGGGCCGAATGGATCAGGGAAAAGCACGCTTGCCTACACGCTTATGGGACACCCTCGGTATGAAGTAACAGGCGGATCTGTTTCGTATAAAGGCGCTGACATACTTTCGCTTCCCGCGGAAGACCGCGCCCGCTTGGGAATATTTCTCGCGTTTCAGTATCCTCTGGAAGTGCCTGGCGTTTCCATGATTGATTACCTGAAAACGGCTCGCGATGCGATGCGCGGCACAGGAGAATCAGCCCATATAGAGCCGAAGGCATTTGAAACGACTTATTCAAAAAAATTGGAAAAAGAGAGAAGCAGTGCGCTTTCGGCATTTCGAAAAGAACTGTCTGCAACGCTCAAGACGCTGAACATGAAGGATGATTTTATGGAGCGTTATTTAAACGAAGGTTTTTCCGGAGGAGAAAAAAAGAAAGCCGAGATTTTGCAGATGGCGGTTTTGCGTCCGTCGCTTATTATTCTTGACGAAACCGACTCCGGGCTAGATGTTGACGCTTTGCGGTTTGTTGCAGAGGGAGTGAACATCCTGCGGGATAAAGATTCAACAGTGATCGTCATTACCCATTATCAGCGCATTCTCAATTATATTATCCCCTCTCATGTGCACATTTTAAAAGACGGCGCAATTACGCAGTCAGGAGGGCCGGAGCTTGCACGCAAGGTTGAGGGAAAGGGGTATATTTAGGAGAGGTTGAGTTTCTATGAGGACCACAACAAAACAAGTTATCTCCACAGACTATCTATACGGCTTTTCTGATAAAGAAGCCCCTGTGTTTAAAACGAAGAAAGGCATTGATGAAGGCGTGGTGCGCCAAATTTCGTTTCAAAAGAACGAGCCTTCATGGATGTTGGATCTTCGCTTGAAGGCGTTTCGCGTGTTTTTAAAAAAACCTTTGCCTGCGTGGGGCGCGGATCTTTCAGGTATTGATTTTAGCGATATTTACTACTACGTCAAACCTTCGGAGATGCAGGAGCGATCATGGGATGATGTGCCGGATACGATTAAAACTACGTTTGACCGCTTAGGCATTCCGCAGGCAGAGCGCAAATTTTTAGCAGGCGTTGGCGCCCAGTACGATTCAGAGCTGGTGTATCATAACTTGCAGGGAAAACTCGCAAAGCAGGGAGTGCTTTTTTCTGATGTGGAGACCGCGGTGAAAGAGCGCCCGGAGTTTGTTAAAAAATATTTTGGCACCGTGATTCCCCGCACCGATAACAAATTTGCGGCGTTAAATTCGGCGGTATGGTCTGGCGGGAGTTTTGTGTATGTGCCCAAAGGAGTGAAGGTGGATTTGCCTCTTCAGGCATATTTTCGGATTAACGCGAAAAACATGGGGCAGTTTGAAAGGACGCTTATTATTGCAGACGAGGGTTCGTTCGTGCATTACGTTGAAGGGTGCACCGCGCCGGTGTATGCGGCAAGCTCTCTGCACTCTGCTGTGGTTGAAATTATCGCGCACAAAGGCGCGCGCGTCCGCTATACAACAGTGCAGAACTGGTCCAACAATGTATATAATTTAGTAACCAAGCGGGCGGTTGCCGAAGAAGACGCGGTGGTGGAGTGGGTTGATTGTAATATCGGAAGCAAAGTAACGATGAAGTATCCCTCCGTAATTTTAAAAGGGAGAGGCGCTCGTGCGGATATTTTGTCAATGGCGTTTGCGGGATCAGCCCAGCATCAGGATGCCGGCGGAAAAGTGATTCATCTGGCAGAGGATACGTCCTCAAATATTATTTCTAAATCCGTAAGCCAAGGGGGCGGGCGGACGTCGTATCGGGGACTTTTACGGGTGGCAGAAGGCGCAAAGCGCGCAAAGGCAAACGTGGTATGCGATGCGCTCATTTTAGATTCAACATCGCGGTCTGACACATATCCCACTATACAGATAGATGAAAGCGATGTGTCTGTGGGGCATGAGGCAAGCGTGAGCAAGGTGGGAGAAGAACAGCTTTTTTATTTGAAGTCTCGCGGGTTGAGCGAAGAGCAGGCAAAACTTTTAATTATCAACGGATTTATAGAGCCGATTGTAAAAGAATTGCCGATGGAGTACGCGGTAGAAATGAACAGGTTGATTGCTTTGGAAATGGAAGGAAGCGTGGGATAGAGTATGTTTTCAAAATGAATTTTGTTGTTTTATGAATATGATATTGTGATGATTATTCAACCAAACAAGAGGCGGTTTATGCTCCATGCTGATAATGACGGCGAGCCGAAAGCGATACGCGTGAGGCGGAACGGTTTTTTGATGTATTGCTTTGCGTTTTTTGGCGAGAGCGGAGATCGCGCAGTTGCCGTTGAACTTGAACGAGGCGCGCAGGCGTATGTGTACGGCATTTTTTTTGGGAACGCATCGGAGCGGTTGTGCATTAAAACGATGACGCGCCACCTTGAAGAGGATACTTTTGCGCGCACCTCCATTCGCGGCGTGCTTTCCGGCAGAGCGCATACTGATTTTTCAGGGCTTATTCAAATTGACAAGCCCGCGCAAAGAACGAACTCCTACCTAGATGAACGCGTTTTGCTTTTAAGCGATAAGGCAACCTCGCGGGCCCGGCCTGAGCTTGAAATTGAGGCTGATGACGTGAAAGCATCGCATTCTGCAACCGCAGGGACGATTCATCAGGAACAGCTGTTTTATTTGAATGCCCGCGGTATTAACAAAACGCTCGCGCAATCGCTTATCGCGGGAGGTTTTTTAAAGGCGGTGGCATCTTTAATTGAAGACGAGGATATCAAAAAACAGATTTTCACGCGCATAGAAAAAATGAACATTGCGTAATATATTTATGAATCAGATGTTAAAACAAAAATTTCCTATTTTACAGCACACACTGCGAGGCAAGCGGCTGGTGTACCTTGACAGCGCTTCAACTTCGCAAAAGCCCTTCTCCGTCATTCGCGCGGTATCGCACTATTATGAACAGTATAATGCCAATACTCGGCGCGGAGTGTATCGCATTGCCGAAAAATCAACGCAAGCGTATGAAGAGGCGCGTGCGCGCGTTGCAGGATTTATCGGCGCGCAAAAGGCGCAGGTAATTTTCACAAAGAATGCAACTGAAGGGTTAAATCTCGCCGCGTACGCATGGGGGGAACAGCATATAAAAAACGGAGACATCGTGGCGGTAACGCAGATGGAACATCACAGCAATTTTTTACCGTGGCAGAGGCTATGCAGAAACAAAAAAGCAGAGCTTCGCGTGATACCCATTGACGATCAAGGAAGGCTTATGCTTAAAGATATCAAAGACGCGCGGATTAAAATTGCGTGCGTTTCGCATTTGTCAAATGTTTTGGGTACCATCAATGATGTGGCGCGGATTAAGTCAATGCTTCCGAAACATGCTGTGCTGGTAATTGACGCGGCACAAAGCCTCGGACATATTCCAGTTGATGTTTCCGCGTTTGGGTGCGATTTTCTCGCTGGATCTTCGCATAAAGCGTATGGGCCAATGGGGAGTGGGTTTCTCTACTGCTCTGCGCGCGTTTTGAATGAAATGGAGCCGTTTGAGCTTGGGGGCGGAATGATTGCGCAGTATTTTGAAAAAAAGAATGAATGGGCAGAACCGCCCTATAAATTTGAAGCAGGAACCCAAGATGTTGCCGGCGCGGTTGGGTTTGCCGAGGCGCTCGCATTTATTGCAAAGATCGGGCTTTCTGCGATACGCGTTCATGAGGAAACGCTGACGGGCTTTTTGCTGGAGGAACTCTTGAAGGACAAAGACATTACTGTGTATGGGCCCATTGACGGCCGCGGGCCGGTGGTATCGTTTTGTGTGAAAGGAATTCACGGACATGATCTTGCTCAAGTGTGCTCTGCCTATAATGTATGTATACGGGCAGGGCATCATTGCGCTATGCCGCTTCACGAGAAGCTCGGCGTTGCGGCAACGGCGCGGGCAAGCTTTGGAATCTATAACACCAAAGAGGATGTGGAAATTTTGCTCAAAGCAATCGTCCGCGCAAAAAAAATTTTTTACCTATAATCAATGGGCAGTTTATTGTATCGGCATAATATTTTAGACCATTATCAAAACCCCAGGCATTTTGGCAAAGGGGATGCAAAAGCGCGCACTGCCGAGGCGTCAAACCCGATGTGCGGGGATAAGCTTACGCTGTATGTTGACGCAGATCAGTCCGGGAACATCCGCGCCATTTCCTTTGAAGGGGAGGGGTGCGCGATTTCAATGGCGAGCGCGTCTCTGCTTCTTGAAAACGCGATGGAAACGAATATGAGTTTTGACGAACTGTGCGCATTGCCTCCGTCGTGCGTTTATGATCTGCTCGGCGTGCCTATATCGTCCGCGCGGGAAGATTGCGCGCTTTTGATTTTATTAGCAATCAAAAAGGTAAAGCAGGGTTAGTTTTCAGTTGTCAGCCGACAAATTTGCGATTTGTTGTTGCGTGAGCAATGTTTCTTTAAAGAGGCGGTTTGCATGTTCTAGCGCAATTTCTTGTGCAATGTTTTGGGGGAGGGGTTTTGAAAAATCAGTGTGGCCTTTTTTCTTGACATCATCAATAATTTCATCAGACACGGTTTTTTTCTTTTCAATCATTTCTTTTAAGGGAGCGAGAAATGCTTTTCTATTTTCCGGCATAAATGATTCAGCAAGCGCGATCAAGCTTTTGGCGTAGTGGAGAACCTGCGGGGAGTCAAGCCCTTTTACTGCCGCAAGCGGTTGTAGAGTACCCCGGACGTACGAGTGGGGAGGTATTAAAATTTTACCGTCTTTATATTTGAAGGGGTTTGCTTCAGCGGCATCATCGGGGACAACATCAATAAATTCTTCAAGCACCATTTTTAAAATATATTTAATCACGAGCGCGGTTGAGATAAGTATTTGCGGATGGTTCATGTCCATTCCCCTTTGTTCAAGTGTGCCGTTCGCGTTCACTTTGACCGGGTTCCATGCGGTGTCAAGTATTGAGCGGTGCTTCGTATATGTTTTGAAATTAACCTCAAGTTTTTTTAAATACGCCCTCCACTGTTCATACCGCTTTGTGATGCTATGAATGAGATCTCCTCCGGTGTTTTCATACGGTTGCAACGCGCCAAATTCCTGGTAGTCCGCATACATTCCGTTCGGATAATTAAAGGTGTTGCCCCCTCTATACACAATGACTCGTGCGTTTTTTCCTAAAAATTCCCCCTGATAAAACGGTGAGGACTGCATGAATGTGGTGAGCGCAGGATCCATTGCAATGAGCAGGTTATATGCCCGAACGAGCGTTTCTTTATATTTTGAATGCACCAATTTTTTGATAATTTTTTTGTTTGCGTCAAACACGCCCCATGGGAGCGCAAAATGCGCGTGAAAGCCAAAAACTCGCCCGCCGATTGAAAATTTTGTTTTTCCAAAGATTATTTTTTTTGCCTTGTACTGCTGTTCCGTCAGGCGCATCTCCGGGGAGAACGCGCCGGGGTAAGTGCCGAGCGGGCACAGCATGAGGTTTTCTTGTTCGGTGACGAGTAGCGTTTGTTTTAAAAGATCTAGGGTTGCGTCAATGGTGGTTGGCACATTCACATTCGGGAGGCCTCCAAGCTCAATCATGTTGTGCGCGCATTCTTTGGTAATGGCCAAGTTTTGCTGTTCGGATTTTTTAACTTTTGCAATAATATCATCTGCCTTATGTACCACCTTACCGTTTTTGTCTATAAGCAAAAGCTCCACTTCAACTCCAAATAATGTTTTTTTGAGAGGTTGAGAAGCGGACTTGAGCTCCGAGTCGTTTTTTGCACCAGTGGAGGATTTTTCTGATTGTACTTTGCCTTTCGTTTTGTTTTTCATCGAAAGGCTTAGTATAAGCTTAGGCATAGAAGAAACACATAACTATTCCATAAAATAACCCAAAAGTCAATATAGCTATGTGTTTTTGCCGCCCTTGAGGCAAATTCATCCGCTTGAGGAAGAGCTTGCCTGAGCTGTAGTGAAGTGTATTGCTTTGTGTCTGCGATACCTGTGGTTTCAGGATCATGAAGAACAAACAAGATATAACAGAATTATAAATGGCGGGAGTGCTTTGTCAATGAATTCAACTACGAGGAGCTTATTTGCGCGGTTTTTGGAAAGAAGCGTTTATGGCGCGAATTACTTTTTTTTCTGTCATAGTATGTAAGATATGTTATACTCACAGTATACATTATACATTGAATTACAAAATAGTTTTTTTCACTATACAGCGCGAATGCTATGAAATCAGCGTCAATTCCCTTTTTTGAAGGGACTTCAAAAGAAACAAAAAAGCAACAAATACACGAGCTTGAAAAAGAAGTTGCTTCTTTAGAGACGCATCGCACAGAGGCTCAAGCGCTTGCAAAAGAAGCGCTTTTGCGCGAGGCGCGAATTTTGATTTTTGATTTTACGAAAAGCAGTAGCTTTATGGATTGGCCCGGATCGGATCAACTTGATTCCTCTTTTCGTTCTGTTTTGCAAGAATGGGAATATGGCGGAGGCAGAGAGATGAACAGGGCATCCTCGCTGATTTCTCTCTTGGGCATGAACCCGAATGCCTCGCACGAGCCGCGCGTGGTGGTATGGGACGTGTTAAATGAGCCGGAACGCACAATTTTATATCCGATAGACGCGTGGATCACCACTGGCGAAACCCCGGCGGTAAGGGAACTTTTGCCGGGCATGAACACAGAACACACTGAAGGGCTTTCGCGCGCCGCGCGCATTATGAGCGCTCTCTGTAGCAGAGGCATTCCCGGCCTTGCGATATGCTCGGGGCATCAGTTTCTTTTCCATGCTCTTGGGGGAGAGGTGAAAGAGGTCTCCCCTACCCGAGAATTTGGAACGGTTATGATTGAAAAGTCACCGGATTATCCGGATATCAATTTTCGTTTGTTTGAAGGGGTATGGAAAAATAATACATCATTGAGCCTTGCGGCATATCATCGGCACGCAGTGGTCAAGCTCCCTTTGAGCGGAGCAATGCGACTGCTCGGGTTTAATGCGTATAGCCCCTATCAGATGTTTGCTCACCCTCTTCAAAAGCAGTCTCTTCGGAGCGCAGAGGAAAATGATGAACTCGTCATCAGCATACAGAACCACCCGGAGATGACGGCGTTTTATTTAAAAGCGGTAAGTATGCTCCATGCGGAAGAACTCGTAAAAGAAGGCTTTGTTTTGCAAGACATGGTATTTTCAAGCACGCCGCGCGCACGCCGGATGTTTTTGAACTTTATTAAACTTATCGGCCGCAGGGTTCAAAAACGGCTGAACGAATCTTCGCGTTACGCAAACGCGCCAAGGATCGCTCCCATCGCAAGCAGGGAAACGCAGTTATAGCCGGCAGAAATTAAAAAGATCGTCTTGTTGTGGTTCTCAAAGAGGAGGTCGGTAAAATTTTTTGTGAGAATAAAGCCGAACCACATCCACAAGCCGATTATCATTCCTTGCGTCGCATGCGCGCCAAAGGCTTTTATTACCAGAGCAAGTACAAAGCTCGTTACAATTGCCGCGGTAAAAGCGCCCAGGAATGTTTTTGGCATCCCTTTTTTTCGCGTTTCTTTTTCTGTTGCATGTCCCATGTTGTGTGCTTTTCTCCACGCGTTGCCGAACAAAAATTTGGAGTACCAAAGGAATCCAATAATCATGTGTGCGATCGCCGCGCCAATCAGCGCGAGGATGTTGATTTCAAAATAAGGCATAGTTTTTTGAGGTGATGCACCTGATTGAAGATCGTTGGTGCTTTGTCGTACCTCTTTTTTAAATCCATCGGCAACACCTTAGCATGGGAGATCAATATCTAAAACCAGCTCTTTTAACATCTTTGGAAGTGGTCCTGTTAGAATCTCCTCTTTTATTGCTTTTAAATCTTCGCTGTTAAGCGAATCAGCAATATCAAAAAATAACGAATCATCCATTCCTTTTGTTGTACCAATATGTGCTATTCTATCTTTAAATGCTTTCGTATTTAAAGTTACAAAACAGTATAGTGGCTTGTTTTCAAGGACACTTCGTTTATGATCTTTTTTGCACTCGTTTTCATATACATTATGAAGCTCTCTCGAAAGTTCTAAAGACAAAATTTTTGTAGCATACAAAACATCCTCTGTCCGCGCTAGATATACATATTTTTCACTTTTATATTTAAAAACATCACCAAACTTAACGAGCATATAAGTATTATTCTTTATTGATTTTCATCATCAAATCAATCTCTTCTTTTGTTACTAAACAATCCTCATCACCTGTTGCTAGGGAATAAGGGATTTCCTCACATGAACGTGTTTCTTTCCAAGGGGACTCTTCATGTGATTCATTTTCTATCGTTTGCGTATTTGCGTTTTCAAATTTGAAGCATACAAGTTTTAAAATTTCTTTTTCTGTCTCGGAAAAGTATTTTTCATCTTCTTCTGAAAATTCTCTTACGCCTTTGATCCTATACATCTCATATGTTTTTTCTACAGAGATCACATCTGACAAAATAGAGCTATCAATATCATCTTTTGCCTCGTTAACGAGATTCATCAGGACGGATGGTACTGGGCCATGTTCTAAATTTACGTATCTGTCATAGGTCATTGGGGCACCATACTTTTTTAAATGCAGGAAGTCGGCAAAGTAGAATAATTTCATCAACTTAGTTTTCCCTAATAATTTAGGGTTGGTATAAGTGCAAAAAAATAATAGCATCGCCTTTAATTTTCGTATTGAAGTAAGCATAAATTTTAGAAAAATTATTATTACAATACTTAACAAAAAATAGTATCACAACATGCTTACGCGGTCAAAAAATATTCTGACTCTCAAGCGAAGTATATCATATTTATCTTATCCTTTACATTACAGATATTTATAATGTTTTGTTCGTGATTTCATTAATTATCAAATTTATATATGACATACTTTTTATAAATTAGTGACTTTGTAAGGCATGGAGCGGATGACCGGGTTCGAACCGGCGGCCTTCTCCTTGGCAAGGAGACGTTCTACCACTGAACTACATCCGCATAACAACAGCTAATATAGCAAAGAGAGATGGTAAACGCAAGCAAAAAAATTACTTTTTGCGCCCTCGTCATTGTGCAAGACGAAAAGGTTGTGAAAGATTGGTTGGTTGCCCCTATTGCGAAAATTTGATAGGATTTTTTTGTGCTTCGGGTCGTTAGCTCAACGGTAGAGCAGTTGCCTCTTAAGCAATTGGTTGCAGGTTCAAATCCTGCACGACCCACCAAAATCTGACTTTCAGAAAATTGACAGTCTGCCGCGCTACGCGCGGCAGAACCGAAACTGAACGCTCGGGCGGGCAAATTGCGAAAGCCCTTGAAGTTAGTCTCGATGAAATAATAAATTAACCAAGCTTTTATGGATACCAAAAACTTACAATCTAATATCTTGGGCAAAGCCGGATTAATGGTCGGAGTATCTTTAGTTTTAGGTTTGCTTTTTGATTATTTTTTCTACGGCAAGATTCCCGGCATTGCTTTTCCACTATATGTCATACTTGTCGTAGCGGGGCTTTTTGCTATCGCAAATTTCTTTAAGAAGCAGATAAGCAAAGAGGTGTTTTGGCTTTTGGCGCCGCTAATATTTTTCAGCGCAATGGTTTTTGTCCGTTCCAGCGGCTTACTTATGTTTCTTAATGTGGTCGCTTCATTGCTGTTGTTGCTTGTAATTACTGAATTATCTTTTGGCAAGAAAGTAAAAAACTTTTTGGTCGGTGACTACATAAAAGTTTTTTTCCTGCCATTTAAGTTTATCCGTCCATTATTTCAGACACTTTCAAATTTATTTTCACTACGCGGAGTAAATAGAGATCAGAAAGTTTTATCACAGCTTGTGAAGGGTATTTTGATGACAATTCCTGTTTTGTTTGTCTTTTTACTGCTATTCTCATCTGCGGATTTGATTTTTCAAAAATACGTTTCTGATTTAATCAGTATTGATATTGAACAGGAAACAGTTTTCAGGTCTATTTTAGTCTTGATCGCGACCCTTGTTTATATTGGTGCATATTCCTACTCTTTCCGAGAAAAGGAAAATCAAATTGCCGCGCAACAAAATAGCAGAAGTCATAGTGTTGGGCACATAGAAAGCTCTATCTTGCTTGGTTCAGTTAATGTTCTGTTTTTGATCTTTATACTAGTTCAGCTCACGTACCTTTTCGGTGGCGAAAGCAACATATCCTCACAAGGTTTTACCTATGCCGAGTATGGGCGGCGCGGATTTTTTGAACTGATAGCGGTAGCAATTATCTCTTTATTGTTGCTTTTAACCACAGAGAAATACGTCATTAAAAAAGAAACAGATCATGTATTAGGATTCAAAATTTTAAGTACCGCTCTCGTTGTGCAAGTAATCTTAATCATGGCTTCTGCCTTTACTCGTTTGTCATTGTATGAAGAAGCCTATGGATTTACGACATTGAGGTTATATAGCCACGCATTTATCATTTTGCTGGCAATTGTCTTTTGTTTATTGCTCTACAAAATCTATAAGGATAAAAGAGAGAACACTTTTGCTTTTCGGATTTTTATTTCAATTGCCTTGTTTTTGGCTGTTATGAATTTTTTAAATCCCGATGGGTTCATCGCACGCCGAAATATTGAGCGGTTTACTACCATCGGAA
>Ga0075956_103_pt1 | contig 45608 bp, 43 predicted proteins | sample RifGroA2_FD_68050 | JGI IMG/M metagenome (GOLD analysis project Ga0075956, IMG submission 68050) | Parcubacteria bacterium GW2011_GWA2_44_12 | reverse complement strand
TTATTGAAGACGAAGTTATTATCATAGCTTGATGGGCCAGCAGAATTTATGTCGCTTAATCGATATACCCTCGCGTCGTTTGGTAAGAGATATGGGTTTGCCTTCTCCTCCTTCGTCATTAAACGCTGTGTTCCATCTGGAAGTAAAATAAACTTAAAATTTGGATCGTTTACTGGCAATTCTTTTTCTCTAAATACAGGTCTATATTTTATTTTTTTCTTGTCTTTTGCAAACCAAATCAAATAATCTGCAACAGGAGGTAGTGTATTGCTAGTCGCATAAGATGTTTTTCTGAATGTTATGACCGATACAAAGTTACCCCTATTGAAAACTTCCGACATCAGCTCTTTTACCAAACTTAAGTTCTCATCATTTATCTGCACAAAAACGCTGCCGGATTCGTGTAAAAGCTCTCGCGCTAAAAGCAGACGATCGCGGAGATAGGTTAAATAACTGTGTATGCCATTCTCCCACGTATCGCGAAACGCTTGAATCACTTCCGGCTCCGCAGGAATATCAGCGTCATTCCGATCTTTCACTTCGCGCTTGTTTACAAACGGCTGAAAATTGGAGTTGTATTTAATGCCGTAGGGCGGATCAATATAAATCATCTGAACTTCGCCCGCCATGCCCTCTTTTTGGAGCAAACTATTCATCACAAGAAGCGAATCGCCGGCGATAAGGCGATTGGTCCAATCTTGCACGTGATGATAAAAATCAAACGCTTTCCCAAGCGCGAGCTTATTTTCAAACGCGTCAAAAAGCGATGGTTGCGAAGCAATGCCTTTTTCTTTCAAAAACGATTTCACAATGCGCAGAGGGTCAACCCGCTCGTGAATATGCAAACTCACATTGCGGACATTGACTTCGTTGCCTTCCCTCTTGCCAGCCCAAGAAAGATACGGATCAATATGAGGATCGTGTTCGTATTTTGCAATGCCGTTCAGCTTATCCGTCTCTCCCGACACAAGCCCGATCGGCGGATTGTTTGTCCGCTTTCTTCCAGCGTGCGAATACGCCTCAACGGATATTCTTTTGTTTCTTAATGCTCTTCGTTGCATAAAATTATCTGCTATTGGCTAACTTCAAAAACACCTCCTCTAAATCCGGCTTGTTAATGTCTAAATCATAAATGCCGAAATCCTCGCGCGAGATCAAGCGCATGGTTTCTCCCAAGTCGTCCGCGCTCGTTTTGATATGAAGATGCCCTGCGCTTTCAATTTCAAACTTCCATCTGCGCGCGTTTATAAACTTAACGAACGGTCCCTCTTTTTCAGCCGCAAAAGCTATTTCTATATAATAATCCCGCGCCGCACGCTTTAATGCGTCCGGAGTTCCTTCTGCGACGATGCGCCCTTTTTGCAAAAAAATCACGCGGTCGCACATCTCTTCAACTTCCGCCATGTTGTGTGAAGTGTAAAGCATGGAAACGCCGCGTTCTCTATTGATTTTTTGTAAAAGTTCGCGTACTTTAAAGGCAATATCAGGGTCAAGGCTTGCGGTTGGTTCGTCAAGAAGCAGGAATTCCGGGTCGTTCAGAAGCGTTTTTGCAAAGACAATTCGTGTTTTTTGACCGCTTGAGAGCTTGAAAAACAGCGTGTTTAAAAGATCAGTAATCTCCAGTTCTTCTGCTATAGAGCGAATTTTCTTGTCTTTTTGCTTTACATTATAGAGCATGGCAAACACCTTCAAATTTTCAAAAACAGTCAGGCGCGACATAAATTGGATGTACGCAGACGAGTAGTTGATGCGGGAGAGCACTTCTTCCCGATGCGTACTGATATTTTTTCCAAAGATTTCAATAGTGCCGCTTGTTGGCTCTATGAGGCCTAAAACCATCTCAATGGTGGTGCTTTTGCCCGCGCCGTTTGGGCCAAGCAGACCAACAACTTTACCTTTTGAAACGGTAAATGAAATGGTATTGACTGCTATTGTTTTGCCGAATTTTTTTGTGAGATTTCTGATTTCCAGCATAAAAAATTATTCCCATTCAATGGTGCCGGGAGGTTTATTCGTAATGTCGTAGAGTATCATGTCAATCCCCTGCACCGCAATCAGCGCGCGTGTGATGTCTTGAAGCGCAGATCGGTTCATTCTGTAAAAATTCGCGGTCATTCCCTCTTCAGATGCAACCGGGCGGAGAATGATTGTTTCACCTCCTTGCAAAGTGAGCGGGGCAAGAATTATAGGACATTGCCAGATCGCATTGTATAATTTGAGCGCTTTCAGCCTTTGATTTATTTTATAATCCGCTTTTTTTAAAAGCGCGAGTCTCTCTTTTGTAAGCGTCCCCGGAATGAATTTTATGAGTTCCGGGCTGATTTTTTTGGGATGTATCAAAAGAGCGGCTCTATTGATTTCCGCAAATTTATTACACAGCGCTGTTGCCAAACCAGATGCCATATTCCAATCAGTAATACCTTGGAGTAATGCGGGATGCGCGTAGGATCGCTGATCTCCCTGTACGCCTACGGATTGAATCGGAAGGATTGAAATTTCAAAATCTTTTTTAAATCTATACGTCTTTTGAAGATAGTTTTGAGAAAAAGATTTAATTTCGTGATGCGTAAGGCGAGGCAAAACTGGAGCTTTCCATGAGAGAACTCTGATTGCAAGGCCGGGGCCGGGAAACGGATGGCGGTTGAGAATGCCCGCGTTCAGTTTTAAACGCTTTCCAATAAGGCGAACCTCGTCTTTATAGAGATCTGCGATTGGCTCAATAATTTTCCCTTGCGCAATGAGGGCATTAATTTTTTCTACCCGATTGTGGTGTGTTTTTATCTTGTGGGCATGTTTTGTGCCTCCTGATTCTATGGTATCCGGATATATCGTTCCCTGCCCAATGAGCCAATTGGATAAATCAATGCCAAGTTTTTGCGCCTCTTGCTCCGCCACATCCAAAAACGTGTTCCCGATGATTGTGCGTTTTTCTTCAGGGTTGCTCACCCCTGCAAGCCGCTTAAGAAACTGGTCGGACGCGTCAACAACATGCAAATTATCAAACCCGGCGCGCGCCAATATTTTTGTAATGTGGGCACTTTCTTTAAAACGCAGAAACGCATTGTCAATATGAATGCCGAAAACATTCTTTTTCCCAAGAGCTTTTTCTAAAAGAGCAAAGGATACGCTAGAATCAACTCCCCCACTTACAAGGAGAAAAACTTTTTTTGCTCCGGCGATTTTTTTGATTCTTTCTATGATTTCAGCAACGAAATTATCTACTTTCCAGTCTGTTTTTGCCCGCGCGATAAGAGAAACAAAATTGAATAAAATTTGTGTTCCGCAGTTGGTATGACGAACTTCCGGATGAAATTGAAATCCAAAAATTCGCTCCTTCATATTTTCCATTGCCGCGATTTTACAGTCTTTCGTTTGCGCGATTGCTTTAAAATTGGGAGGAAGTTTCACAACGCTGTCGCCATGGCTCATCCACACGATATTTTTTCTTTTGATATTCTTAAAAATGCTGGATGGAGACAGCTGATCTAACTCGGCTTTTCCATATTCTTTTGTGTCGCCGGGCAGAACTTTTCCGCCGAAATGTTGCCCGATGAGCTGATGCCCATAGCAGAGGCCTAAAAGAGGGAGAGCGAGATTAAAAATTTTCGGATCGTAAAAAAGCGCTGTGTGGTCATGCACGCTGTTTGGCCCCCCGGAAAGTATGATGCCGCGTGTATGCGGAGATATTTTATGCGCTTTTATTGTGTTTGGATAAATCTCGGTATATACCCCAAGCTCTCTTATTCTACGAGCCAAAAGGTGGGTATATTGCGAGCCGAAGTCTATAATAGCAATCTGGTCATGGGTTGATAATGTGGTCATATTATCTTGTATGTAAGCAAAAATAGTTGTATGATGAGTATAGCATATTTTCTAACCATTCTCGCGCGTATGAAAACAGCATTAACATTTGACGATGTTCTCATCATACCAAATTATTCGGAGGTACTGCCAAAGGAGGTGAATTTACAAACGCATTTGACGCGAGAGATTAAGCTTAATATTCCGATAGTGAGTTCGCCAATGGACACCGTTACAGAGCACGAGATGGCAATCAGCATGGCTTTAAATGGCGGTATCGGCATTATTCACAAGAATTTATCGGTTGAAGAGCAATCGCGCCAAGTTGCGCTGGTAAAACGCTTTGAAAACGGTTTCATTGATAATCCAGTTACGATACTGCCGAATCAGTATATTTATGATGTTGCGAAGATTAGAACCGAGCTTGGATATAAAAAAGTCCCGATTGTTGACGAAAAGGGTATACTCGTGGGGCTGATTACCGAGCTTGATTATTTTCTTCCAGACGATCTTTCAAAAAAAATCAAAGATGTCATGAGGCCGCTGAAGGAGATAGTTGTTGCAAAAGAGCCGATTACCTTGAAACAAGCGAACAAGATTATCAAAGAGCGAAAACTCTCAATTCTTCATATTGTTGATAGGCGAGGTAAGCTCGTAAGCATTGTAACGCGCAAGGATTTGGAAAAAAACGAACAGTACCCTGAAAGCGTAAAAGATTCTCAAAAGCGGTTGCGCGTTGGCGCGGCTATTTCAGTTGGCAGTGACGCTTACGAAAGGGCAGTCAGTTTGGTTGGCGCGGGAGTTGATGTTTTTGTTGTAGATACCGCGCATGGGCATTCAAAAGGAGTTATTGACATGGTTAAACTTCTCAAAAATGATGAACAATTAAAAGCGGTAGAGGTGATTGCCGGAAATGTTGCAACAGCAGAGGGCGCCAAAGCGCTTATAGAAGCAGGGGCTGACGGAGTAAAGGTGGGGGTTGGACCGGGTTCAATTTGTACCACGCGGATCATAAGCGGAGCAGGCATGCCCCAAATGAGCGCTCTGATTTCAGCAGTCAAAGGAGCGGGGAAAAGCGGAGTTCCGATCATTGCGGACGGGGGAATAAAATACTCCGGCGATATTGTAAAGGCGCTTTCTGCAGGCGCACAATGCGTTGTGCTCGGGGGTTTGCTCGCCGGAACGCACGAATCGCCCGGCGAGGTTGAATATTATGAAGGCCGCATGTATAAATCGTATCGCGGCATGGGTTCTTTAGAGGCAATGAAAGAAGGGGCAAAAGATCGGTATGGCCAGGGTGAGCAAAATAATCCGGAAAAGCTTGTGCCTGAAGGTATTGTGGGAAGAGTATTATACAGAGGATCAGTAACCGAAATTTTATTTCAGCTGTGCGGCGGAATTCGTTCGGGTATGGGCTATATTGGCGCAAAAACTATAAGCGAAATTGTACACAAGGCAGAGATGGTGAAAATTACCGCCTCGGGACTCAAAGAGAGCCATCCGCACGATGTGCAGATTACAAAAGAAGCGCCAAATTATCAGGCAATTCGGATTTAACGCTCTCAAATATTATTAAACGGCAGGAAGACGTTTACCTTCGTACCCTCGTTAATAGCGCTTGAAACGGTGATTTTTCCTTTATGGAGATCCGCGATTGATTTGCAAATGGTAAGCCCAATGCCTGTGCCTTCGCGTTCCTGCTCTTGGAGAAGATGGATTTTATAAAAGCTGTCAAAAATTCTTTTTTTATGTATTTCTGCAATACCAATCCCCCGATCTTCAACCAGGAGGTTTAAGCCGTTTTTTACGCCTGTGATTCTCACAGAAACTTTTCCGCCGGCATCGCTAAATTTAACGGCATTGTTTAAAAGATGAAACATTAATTTCGAGAGATACGCGGGATTTCCATGATAGGTTTGGCCGGGAGTGTTAAACTCGCGGTCAATGTAAATTTTTTTTGCTAACGCGCACGCGCCAAGTTCATGCATGACATGCACAAAAATTTCTTCCCAATCTATTGTCTGCACATCCAGTGTTTTGTGTTTTGTTGCGTCATCGATTGCAAGATATGAAAAATCGGCAAGAATTTTTTGCAGTTTGTCTGATTCTTTATAAATAATTTTTGCCTGCTCTTGCGATGGGTCTTTTGAAAGAAGAAGTTCGGCGTTTTTCTGCATCACCATAAGCGGCAGGGTGAGCTGTTCTGTGGTTTGTTTTAAAAAATTTGCTTTGTCTTTCAGCAATTTTTTGAGTTGCTCATTGCTGACTCTTAAATTTTTTGTTCGTTCTCTGATACCTTTTTCAAGAGCCATATTGAGTTTTTTAATTTTTTTTGTCCGTTCTTTTACAACCAGCTCAAGGTCTTTATTTGTTGTGATCATGCGTTGTTCTTGCTGTTTCCGTTCCGTCATATCGCGCGCGATGCATTGCAGCCCGACTATGTGTTTGTCTTTGTAAATGGGAGCGGCATTTGTTTCTAAAACAATCCGTTTTCCGTTTTTATGTACCCATTCAAATTCATAAATTGCCTTTGTCGCGTTTTTGTCTCCGGAGAGGCGAAATTGCCGCTGTTTTTTAATTTGCGCATGATATGATTTGGGAATGCACCCTAAGGTGAGTATATCCTTGCCGATAAGTTCTTTTGGCGAATATCCTGTAATTTTTTTTGTAGCGGGGTTTGCATCCAAAAGCACGCCTTTGAGGTTAAGCAGATAAATCATGTCGTTTGCATGGATAAACAGGTGATGGTACTTTTCCTCCGCCGCTTTGGGTAACGTATAGGTATTTTTTATCAATTTCCTTTTCTCCATAGAGATTAAAAATCATACTTCCAAATTCTTTTATCTTTGGCGGACCTTGCGCTTGATATTTCTCCGGATATATTTTTTAAAATTAATTTTTTGATGGTGCGCATATCATTTTTGAAATTGCCGAGAATCCACATGAGTTTTGTCATCACGGTTTCGCACATCATGTCGTAGCCGGGTATTGCGCCCGCGTCAAGCGCTTTCTTTCCCACTTCATACAAACACATCCACGATGAGCCAAGCGCGCACTGCGTTCCTACAATAACTGGAATATTTTGTTTTACGGCGCGTTCAATTTCCGGAATGAGCGAATTTTCTTCAATCGGTAGGTGCCCCGGGCCATATCCTTCTAAAACAATGCCTTTATATCCCATCTCTATGAGTTTGCTGATGATACGCGGGTTCATGCCCGGCGTTATTTTAAGAATGCATACATTTTTTTCAATTTTATCAAACAGAGTGAGGGGCAAGCGTCCTTTGTGAAGGTGCTCGCCTGTTAAGCGGATGTCGTGTTCAATAATTCCAAGAGGGGACATGCCAACGCTTTCATACGCCTCAAACTCAACCTCTCTAAATTTTTTTGCTCTGTTTCCCCGCAAAATTTTGCCGCTGAACACTATGACGATTTCACATATATTTGTTTCAGCGGCAACGCGGACCGCATCAACTAAATTTCTCCGCACGTCTGTTCCGGTTTGATGAGGAGGAATTTGAGACCCAGTTAATACTACAGGGATAGGCAAATTTTGTAGTAAAAACGAGAGTGCTGACGCGCTATAGTGCATCGTATCAGTGCCGTGCGTTACTACGATGCCGTCATATTTGCCCGCGTTTTCGTATAGTGCCTTTGCTAAAGTGAGCCAGTACGCAGGCTGCATATTTGAGGAATCAATTCGGTAGATGCTTTTTGTGATGATTGAGGCAATATCTTTCAGCTCCGGAATAAAATTTACCAGATCATGCGGGGTAAACTTGCCCGGGCACCACAGCCCGTTTACCATTTCAGCGGTGATTGTTCCGCCGGTTCCTATCATGAGTATTTTTTTCTTTTTCATAGTGTGGAGGAGCGAGCGAGATTCATCGCGCCTGCATTAAAGCGAGAATATTTATTTCTATTTAAAAATATTTTTTTAAAACGCAGGCAGAAGTATTTTTATTGTTGTCCCCTTGCCAAGCGCGCTTTGGATAGTAATTTTTCCGCCATGCAGATCAACAACGGATTTACAAATGGCAAGCCCAAGGCCGCTCCCTTCATGCCTTGTTTTGTGTGAATCAAATTGAATTTTATAAAATTTGTCAAATATCTTTTTTAAGTGTATTGACGAGATGCCCACTCCCTGATCTTTGCACATGAGAGAAACTCCTTGTTTCGTGTCAGCTATCTCGAGGGACACATGCGATCCGTCAGTGCTGAATTTGATTGCGTTTGAAAGAAGATGATGGAGGAGTTTTGAAAGATAGTACGGTTCGCCATGATATACGCGGCGGGCATGAATTGTATATGAAACATCTATTCCGTATACTTTGCTTTCATAAGCAAGCTCGCGGGATACATGGGCAACGAGTTCTTTCCAGTCAACCGGTTCTTTCCGCATGTGTGCTCTTTTTGTATGGTCGTCTGTTGCAAGATATGAAAAGTCTGAAATGATTTGCGCAAGTTTGTTAATTTCATAGTTAATAAGCTCAAATTCCTGTTCTTTCTTAGTTTCAGGACTCACAAATTCAAGATTGCCTTTAATAACCGTAAGCGGCGTCCGCAGTTGGTGCGATGCTTTCTGAAAGAAAATAACTTTATCCTCCAGCGCCTGCTTGAGGCGTTTGTTGATCTCTATAAGAGCATGTGTTCGTTCTTTAACTTTTTGTTCAAGACTTTTATTGAAGGCGACTAATTTTTGTTCAGCTTTTTTTTGTTTCGTAATATCGCTTGCAACTGTCATATCTCCTATGATTTTGCCGTCCCTTTTGAGTGATATTGCATTTGCCTGAAACCAAAACCGTCGTTTTCCATCACGATGGATTACTTCATATTCATATTTTCTGTTTGCAGTTCCTGGTTTTCCTGAAACCCTGTCCTCCCATTCTTTGTGAAGAGAGGGATAATACTTTTTTGGAATTAAGCCAAGCTCAAAATCGTCTTTTCCTATAAGTTCCTCCCGAGTATAACCGGTTATCTTTTTGATATTTCTGCTCGTATCCAATATCTTGCCATGCAAATCAAAACTCCATATCCATACCCAATCCTGCGCGCGGTTAAAAACTAATCTATATAATTCAGTCTCGCGTTTTATGTCTTGGAGCTCTTTTTGAATTTCCGCTTGTTCAGTAATGTCCTCAAGAATCCAGTCAATAGAGCTTCGTTTGCCGTTGATAGAAGCAAACAGTTGCGCAACAAGCCGACTGTTATTTTTTCTTTTTAGCTCGGCTATTATTTTTTCTCCAGTTCCATTTTGACGTATAATTATTTCTATGATTTTCTGACCCACTGCTTTGTCGCGGTAAATATGAGCGAAATTTTTTTCTCTCAATGCTTTTTGTGTTTTATAGCCGAATATTTGAAGAACTGCTTTGTTTGCATACATAATTTTCCCGTTGAGCTTTGTTTTGAAAAAACCAACATGACTCTGTTCAAGCGTCTCTTCAAAGTCGTTTTTAATCATGTCTGCGGAGTGATGTTTCATACAAAGTTATGCGGCGCTAGATGGGATATATACTGCCCAGTAACTTTCTTTTGCAACAGCGCCGCGCCTCTCTTTTGCGCTGTCCATGCTTTTAGTTTCAGAGCCGCCAATATCCACATACTCTATTCCATGTCGCTCAAGGAGCGCAAGAATCCTCGCATAAGCATACGAAGCGACTCCCGTATAGCCAAGAGGATTTATTGATGGAGGCAGATTTGATGGATTACGCATCGTAAAGGTCGCATAAAGGCTACAGGTGTTGTCGCTAATTTTTTCGCCAATAAAAAGCATAACCGGGAATTTCAGATTTTGGTTTTTATCAGCGAGAAAGCCAATATATGAAAAAAATACCCCGTTTGTTTTTTTGATCGGAAATAAATAGATTAGATTTTTGTGATCTTGGCTCGTTGATCCGTTAACATTTTTATTAGATTTCAAGAACGTAAAAAAATTGTCAACGAGTTTAAACGCTTCTTTTTTGCAGTTTTGAATAGAATCAGAAATTTGAATATGCAGGTGATTACGTTCTAAAAAATGATTAAATCGCGCATAGTCGCCTTTTGTTTTCTTGCGAAAATTTTTTGATCTGCCGGTGGGCAGAGATTTGACAGTGAGCTTTCCATCGCTTGTTGTCTCAATTATGTCGCGAATGCGTATGAAACGGTGGTTGAACGTATCATCTTCTTGAGGAGCAAGCGGGTGCCACGGGTCTTTTTCTATAGGATTGTATCCTTCTATTGATAAAAATTTTTCATAGAGAGATTTTGATAATCCGCGGATATAAATGCTGGTTTGAGGGATTCCATGAATATCTTTCATCTGATGAATAAAATTATCAACAGTTTGCACCGGGCGACTGCCGGCAATACCGGTAATATGCGCATGCCCTTGGCAGTTTGTATTGTTTTCTTTAGCTCCGAAGCCAATCGCAAAGAGATTTTCTCCGTCAAAATAACGCAGTCCTTGCGGATTATGTGTGCTTAATGATCGCGGATTATTGCCATTGGCATAAAGAATATATCCAAGATAGCTTAATGTAAATGTGCCGTTTTTAAAACGATTGATGATGGAAATATCCTTAATACTAATCGGTTTGACTGTGTCTTTGAAGTGTTTAAAGATTGCAGATTCAAAAAGGTCGCGGTTTGTATGATCCTGTGGCGGCATGTAATTGTCTGTGCTTTTTATGAAGAGTAATATTGTACAACATCAACCTTTGTTTACTGACTTGATTGAGCACGTTTGTGAGAATATAAAATACACTCTGAATAGTTTTTTTGTTTTCGTCAAATTTGGGATTGTAGGCGGCAAGTGTAAATGCTTTAATTTTGAGATGCGCGGCTATAACCTCTATGGCGTCTGCTGTTTCATTGAGAGAGAGTCCGTTTGGGCTTCTGAAATTTACTCCGGGCGCAATCGCTGGATCAAGCACATCTATATCAAAATGAATATATACCTCGCTTAGTCGTTTGGATAATTTTTTGATCGCAGGTTCAAGAGCTGTGATGACGTCGTGCTTTTTAATATGCTTATTATTGACCATTGCTATTTTTGAATTTTGAAATGCCAGTTCCTCTGCCTGATCTAAAGCCCGAGCGCCAATGTGTATGATGTTTTCATCTAGCACAAAGCCCCTATTCCCTATCTGTGCATAGAATTTTTTATAACAGCGCCCAGTCGCAATCGCCAAAGGCATGCCGTCAAAGAAATTGCTTATAGTAATTTGCGGTGTATTAAAATCGCCATGAGCGTCAAACCATATAACTCCGGTGCGAGGAGTGTTCAGCCCCTGTAAAACGCCGAGCGCCACACTACATGGTCCGCCAAGTATGATTGGAAATTGATTGTATTCAATTGAGGACTTGACGCTCATGGCAACTTTACTATAAATGTCTGCCATTGCATCAAGTTTATTTTCAAAAGGCGATGTCATTTGAACGACAGTATTTTGAACCGAATGCTCAAATTTTTCAATATGTCCAATAATTCCAGCTTTACACAAAAATGATGGAGCGAGTCCCATTCCTTCAGTTCTTCCAAGAAAATAAGGAGATTGGATAAGATGTATGTCCATATTATGTAATCATGTGTCTTCAATCTCTGGTAGCCCCAAGGGGAATTGAACCCCTGTTCCATGGCTGAGAACCATGTGTCCTAACCTCTAGACGATGGGGCCATGAAACAATTGGGAAGAAATAAAAGTATTTCAAAGGTTATGTGTTTTGTCAATACTACTCCCTTTAAACGAGCATAGCCTCCACGTCATTGTAAACCTGCAGGGTATTTTTTGCAAAGTCTTCCCAGCTATATTCCTCAACTTTTGTAAATCCTTTTTGTTTCATTTCTTCCAGACGCTCATGGTCAGGAAGCAGTACGGACATTGTTTGCGCAAGCTGTTTTTGGTCTTCAGGCGAGAAATATACTGCGGCGTCTCCTAAAATTTCCTTTAAACACGGCACATCTGACGCAATCACCGGAACGCCGTGCGCCATTGCTTCAAGAGGAGGGAGTCCAAATCCTTCATAAAACGACGGGAAAATGTACAGACGAGCGTTCGCGTACAGCTGGGGCATATCTTTTTCAAGCACGTAGTCCGTGAAGATGATTCGGTGAGAAATGTGTTTTGGGTAGTTTTCCTTGATTTCTTTTTCAAGCCGGGAATAAAAAAAGTCTTTTTTGCTTGCGAGAACGAGCTGATAGTCTTTTTTGGTATTTTCAAGAAGGATCGAAAATGCTGAAATCAAAGTTTCCAGGTTTTTATGCGGATATGCGGCGCCGACGTAAAGAAGATAATCGCGGTTAATTCCAAAGCGCGTTTGCACGTATTCCGGTACTTTTACAAAGTCCTTTTTTGCATACGGCGCGCCCAGATATACCCTCCGTATGCGTGAGGCTGAAATTTTGTATTTTGAGAGAATATCGCGCGAGGTAAATTCTGAAGGCGTAATGACTGTTTTTGCATGCTTGATAGCGTGCCTTATGACGTCGCGGTAGGCAAGAAGCTTGAGGTAGTAAAAAGGTTTTGGCAGTTGCGTTGCGCGTTCTCCCGGAAAGTGATCCAGCACTAAATCATGTATGGTAACAATAAAGGGATGGCGAAAGAAAAATGGAACATTAAAATTTGGAAAGTGAACAAAATCAAGGTTATGTTTTCTCAACTCGCGCGCGAGAAATATCTGTTCCTTGATGCTGTACCACCGATACGGCAGAAGCGCTTTGGTAAAATTTTCGTTTGAGGGAGAGTAATCGTCAAAGTTTTCTTGTTCTAAAAAAATAGTATACTGGTTTCCCCAGTCAAGTTGTTCAAGATTTTCTATGAGTTTGAATATATAACGCCCAATGCCCCGATGCTTTGGTCCATACAGGCGCGCGTCAATTCCTATTTTCATATCGTTTAGAATTTACGCATTTTTGCCTCGCATTTCATCCAAATGCGTAAATCCTGTAATTATAAAGCAAAAAGCTTTAAAAGTTCACTCGTGGCTTGTGCCCAGCTAAAATCACTGGCCCGCTCGCGCCCTTTGCGAATAAAATGCTCGCGGAGCCGAGCAGAAGAGAGCATGGCAAGAAGAGCAGAGGAGAGTTCTTCAAGGTTATAGGGATTCACAAGCAAGGCGGCGGAACGCGCAACTTCTTTCAGAGAGGAGTGAGAGGACGTAATCACCGGAACCCCAGCCTGCATTGCCTCCAGAACCGGCATTCCAAACCCTTCGTACATGCTTGGAAACACAAAACAGGAAGCCATTTGGTAGAGCGCGTGCTTATCGCGTTCATCCACATAGCCAATTGAGTGTATTTTATCATTATTTTGGGAACTTTCTAAGGGGTTTCCTTTTGCGCCGATTTTACCGGCGAGCACAAGATGGAGAGGTTCTGGTATGTGTTCATTGATGCGTTCTATTGCCTCAATAAGAGCGAGTGTGTTTTTTCTTGGTTCAAGCGTTCCCAAAGAAAGCACAAATGTTTGAGGGAGCCGGTATTTTTTTCGTACGGTTTCAGGCAGGGACGGATTTTTCAAAAGAGGCGTTTGATCGTCTGCGCCAGGATAAATAACTTTTATTTTTTCCTTGCTCACTCCGTATTTTTCAATAAGGTCATCACGCGAGTTATGTGAAACAGTGATGATTTTGTCAAACTTTTCACAGAGCATTTTCGCGCGCACTGCTTTATACCACGCGTTTTGGCGCAGTGAAAAGAATTCAGGAAAAATTTCAAATGAGAGGTCGTACACGGTTAAAATTTTCAAAAGGCGCGGGTTTTTTGAGAGAGTCAGAAAATTGATGTTTGGAGACCAAAAAACGTCAAGCGCGGCGTGCGAAGGAGCGATCAATTCATCAAGATGCGGAAAATTCAGCAGGGAAAATGATGCATTGAGAAGCCTGTTTGGGAGTTTCAGTCCGACATATTGTACGGGTTTTACTCCGGAAAAACGCGGAATTTTGCGGCGCAATTTTTTCTGCGCCGCGCTGTAAAAGAGGATATATTCATTTTCCCGATCTTTCGCAAGCACAGCATGTAAAAGGCGGCAGGTGTAGTGCGCAATGCCTGTCCACTGTTCCTGTGCAAGTATGCGTATATCAACCCCGATCCGTTTCATAGAAGGCAGTTGTTGTGAAGAAAATTTCGCATTTCTGTTTGAAATCGCGCGCTTTTGAATGTATGCGCATGCTGTTTGATTGTTTCGGCATTAAACGTCATCTGCTTAAAAGTCAAAACCGCAAGCGCAAGCGATTCCCATGTTTGCTCTTCAAAGAAAGTCCCTGTTTTTCCCGGGATTACTGTTTCTAGAAGGCCTCCCCTTCCGTAGCCAATAACCGGGGTTCCTGCGGCCATTGCTTCAACTGCGGCAATGCCAAAATCCTCTTCTTGGGGATGAATAAATGCCTGCGCCCGCGCAAGTGTTTCGGCTTTTGCTTTTTCAGAAAGCGGGCCGAGAAATTCAATTTTTGGGCCGGCCTTTTTTTTAAGCCTCCGAATATGTTTTTTCGAGCCCGCGCCGATAATTTTGAGCGGAATTTTGAGTTCGTTAAATGCCTCAATCGCCAGATCCACTTTTTTGTATGGGCGAAGCCTTGTTACCATTACATAATACGGCTCTTTTTGTTTTGAAATTTGATACTTTTCTACTTCAACCGGAGGGTAAATCACGGTACTCTCGCGTTTGTAGTAATGCTTTATGCGCCTCGCGATAAAATTTGAAATCGCAATAAAATGATCAACGCGTTGCGCCGCTGAAAAATCCCATGTCCGAAGCGCCGTGATGAGCGGCGGGAGCATGAGCTTGAGAGGCAAAAATTGCTTTTTGGCGATTTCTGCTGTGTATTCGTGGGAGTCGCTCCATAAATAGCGTGTTGGAGAAAAGCAGTAGCAGACATGCTTTGTGTTGATGCCGGTGATGGCGCCTTTCGCGTACGCGGAAGATGTTGAAATCACCGCGTCATAACCACGCAGGTCAAAACTTTCCACAGCAGACGGCATGAGCGGCAAATACGCCTTGAATCCAGATACTCCAAACGGGAGATGTTGTATAAACGACGGGGTGATTTTCTTGTCTTTGAGGAATTGCCCCATCTTTTTTTTATCGTAGATCAAGCTATAAATATCGGCGTTTTCAAATGCTGAAGAAAGGCTTTTTAAAACCATTTCCGCCCCGCCAATTTGGTTTAGATGATCATGCACAAGAGCAATTTTCATACTGCATTTTTACGGCTTAACACCACAAACGGCGTTTTTAGAAGAATGTTAATATCAAGTCCGAATGACCAATTTTCCACATAATAGGTGTCAAGGTGCGCCTCTTCTTCAAATGTAAGCCCTGATCGTCCTGAAATCGCGGCAAGACAAACAATGCCCGGCCTGATATATAAGAGTTTTTTATGATGAATGCGGTATTGCGCCACTTCTTCTTGCTCATGCGCCCTTGGACCAACAAGACTCATCTCTCCTTTGAGTACGTTGATGAGCTGTCCAAATTCGTCAAGGCTCCAGTGTCGTATAAATTTTCCAACGCGCGTGATTCGCGGATCGTTTGTCATTTTAAAGAGAGGCCCGTCTTTGCGTTCATTGTATGCAAGCAGGTCTTTTTTTTCCTCCCGCGCGGAAGCCACCATGGAGCGAAATTTATACATTTCAAAAATTTTCCCGCCCCTGCCCATGCGGGGGAGTTTTACAAGAATTGGTCCTTTTGAATCAAGTTTAATCGCAATCGCGAGAAGAATAAAGATCGGCATGAGTATAATTGACAGTATAAGCGAACTCCAAAAATCAAAAATTGATTTCAGAACGCCTCCCCATCCGTAAAGCGGAGTGCGGCGTATTTCAACAAGCGGAAGTCCGCCAACAGTATCAATATCAATGTTGCGCACGTGTGTCGCAAACATGTCGGCGGCATAGCGAAACACAAGATGGTGAGCGTTGCAAAAATTTAAAATTTCGAGGCGCTCCTCTCTTGGCGTGTGAAGGTCGGCAATAATGAGCTCGTGAATTTTTTGATTTTTGCCCAAAAGACGGATTTTATTTTCAAGATTTTTCGTATGAGACAGCGCGTCAACCACATTGTATCCGCATGTAAGGTCGGCACGCAAAAAATTGGCAACGGCTTTTGCGTTTTCATCATTTCCAATAATTACAACATTTTGGAGCCCCAGCCTTTTCTGGAAGAGTCTTTGTCGGAGAATTCGCATGAGCGCCCTGCTTATGATGAGAAGAAATATTGAAAGAATCCAAGATGAGATTACCAAGAAGCGCGACGAGAGCAGAAATTCGCGTTTTAAAAAGAGCGCGATAATGACGAGCGAAATTCCGGTTGAGCATGAAACAATAATTTTAATGATTTGGTCAAAAAATTTGCGCGGATAGGATATATTATAAAGTCCGTTTAGACTGAAAATAATCAGCCATGCACACGCGATTCCAGCGATAATTAAAAAGTAATTGTGAATCGGCACGGCATAAAAAATTGGGCTTACAATCCCAGACTCTTTGATTGATGTCAGCGTGCGCAGAAAATACGGAATTATGCCTGCGGCAATGAGCATCAAAAAATCAAGCGGCGGAAGCGCCAAAGTAAAGAAGAAATCCGATCGTTTCATACCACTGCACTCTACCCTAGCAATGATGGTTTTTCAAGGCGAAGGAGAAGGAGAATTTATCATGTTATTCCGCATGTTGATTTATTTTTTCGTATCAAAATTACTTTCTCGCAGTTTTGACTGTCGCAAAATAGACCTAAATGTTCCGTATCGGATGTCTTTCTCGTGAATTGGAACAATCACATTTAGTGTTGGATTTCCATGCTTGCGGTATTTCGCGTGCGAGCCGGTTTGCGAAACAAAAAAGAAGCCCTTGCTTTCAAGGACTTGCACTACGATTCTTACTGGATACGGTTTAGGCATATTGAAGCGGAACAGAAGCAATGGTGGGATTTTTTACCTCTGTTTTTTGTGGAAGCGGAAGATCTTCAAAGTACAATGCGAGCGCATCTTGAAGGTTATCAAGGGCTATTTTTTTTGTCTTGCCAAAACTAGAAACATCCACCTCAAGACACTGCGAGATGTAGTAGTCGCCCTCTTTCCATACAACTGATTTTAGTCCTATGGTACGCATAGACATTGATAGTTTATTTCACAATTATATGCTTTAGGAAAGATAAGTCAAATTTGTGTACCTGACGGGTACATACTCTTGCTTTGCGGAGGCAGTAAACGAACCCAGCGACGTGATATTCAGAAGGCGAAGCGATACTGGGATGATTTTAAAATAAGAACACTATGAACAATGACCGCATACTTAAAAATACAGCCGGCTACGACGCGTACCTGTCTCAAAAATTGAAGGACCCTCATTTCGCTCAAAACTACCTTGAAACCGCGCTTGAAGATTACGAGGAAGACGGCGATACCGAAGCGTTTCTGTTTGCCATGCGCGACGTGGCGCAGGCGCAAGGTGGAATTGGACAGTTGGCAAAACGGACAGCGGTGAGCCGTGAGCATTTGTATGACATACTTGCGAGTAAACACCAGCCGCGGTTAGACACAGTCCTTTCCATTCTTTCCGCACTGGGTTATCGTTTCCGCTTGGAACGTCAACCGTTCATCGGTGAAGTTCGGCAATGAGGTAATCGATTAATTTTATATTGTAAATAAAAGATTATGAAGAAAAAAGTAGCAATACCTGAAAGATTTATTTTGTAATGTTCTTTCATGATCCAGCGAACTTTAAATGACATAGCCAATATGGTAATTCCACCTACTAAATTAACTAGAGAATCAATTTCATCAAACATAGCTCCAATTTTTGTTTCCATAAACAATAGTGACAGAATTAGAGCTATTGCAGATATGATAAAAATAACCAAAGCAAAGATAATTGTACCATTGCTAATTTTTTCTTTTGAATTTAGATTGTTAAATGTGTCTTTACGATTTAAAAACCAAACAGGAATATAAATTCCGTAAGTAATGATTGTGAGAATAAGCATTAGTAATATGCTCTTTTTTGTAATTGTGTATGCCATAATCTTTGTATATAAAAAAGCCCTTGCGCATGCCTATAAGCCGAATTCTGTTCCCCCTCGCGGGGGCGATGATCATCTATCTAGGGCGTACATTGCTGTGCGCCTCTAACGGCCTACCATTATTTGGCCTTTCACCGGAATAGGGTTTACCTTCCCACGGCTCTCACGAGCTGTGGTTGTGGTCTCTTACACCACTCTTTTCATCCTTACCCCGCATTGCGGGGCGGTTTCGTTTCTGTGGCACTTTCCCTCGTTCATGACCTTGCTCTCCTTAAAAACGCATTTCTGCGTTATGTGCAAAGCAAGCTTTTTTGCCCTGAACGGGTGGGCGTTACCCACTATTCTTTTTAGATCATGGTGTTGCCACGATCTCGGTGTTCGGACTTTCCTCCCGCCTAGGCGGGCGATCATCAGGTGCGCGCAAGGACTTTTTCTGTTCGTTAGCTTAGTCAAATAATATGTGCTTTGTCAAGTGCTTGATTGACCAACTTGTCAGCATGCTTGTTCTTTTCCCTCGGAATAAAGCAAAACGTGATTTTTTTGAACTTAAGCCTTAAATTATGAATGTGTATAAATAATTTTGCTAAAGCTTTATTTTTTAATTTATAGCGGCCATTGAGCTGTTTTACAACGAGCTCGCTGTCTAAAAAGCATGCTATTTCACTGCAACCAAGCGCAAGAACGCGGGTGAGCCCTTTCATAAGCGCGGTGTATTCTGCGTAGTTATTTGTTGTTGTGCCTATATATTCAGAAATTTCAGCAATAACATTTCCTTCGCCATCTTGAATGATTGCCCCAATACCTGCCGGTCCTGGGTTTCCCCTCGCCCCCCCATCTGTAAAAAGCTTGAACATAGATTATTGTTGTATTTTTATATCCACAATATTCAGCTGGAGCTCTCGGTTGCCGTTCCATTCGTTTACCTCAAATTCAAAGGCAATGTCAATAAAGCTTCCTGCTCGGATTGGAAATTTTGTTTCATCGCTCGCAATATGCCCAAAGCCAAACGCAATTGCTTTTTTTTGAATATTTTTCTGTGAAAGCGTAAGCCGCAGATGTTGTTTGTCTGCCCCGACAAGCTGAAGGGCAATTACCAGTACATGAAAGCTTGCAAAACGCGGTTTTTGATTTCCTTGTCCGAAAGGTTTCATGGTTTGTATATCGTCAAAAAATTGCCAAGTAAGGCGTTCAAACGCAATTTCCATGTCAAGTGCAAGAACCGAAATAAGATCATCTTCGCTCATCTGCTGATCCGCAATTTTGTTGATGGCGCTCCGAAATTCCGAAACGATATCTTCGGATTTTAAGGTAAACCCGCATGCTTGGGGATGCCCTCCGAATTTTTCAAGCAGGTGAGCGCACTGTTTGAGCGCGGCAGTGATATCAAAGGGCGGAATACTGCGGCCGGAACCAGTTACCCCGGTTGATGAACGCCCGATCACGCATACGGGGCGGTTGTATTTTTGAGAAATTCTTCCCGCGGCAAGGCCTACAACGCCAGTAGGCCATTCTCCTTCGGAAGTATTTGCAACAACAATTACTTTGTCGCGCGTTTTGTGCTGTTCAATCTGCTCAATTGCACTGCGTACAATTCGTTCAGTCACTGCTTGGCGCTCTGCATTTGTCTGGTTTAACTCTTCGGCAATTTCAAGCGCTTTTTTATAATTTGTTTCTTGCAGTAAATAAACTGCCGTATTTGCGTGATCCATTCTCCCGGCCGCGTTTAAACGCGGCGCTAAAATGAACCCGATATGATAGGTATCAAGAATACCGGAAATACACTTTGCTTTTTCTATGAGCGCTTTCAGCCCCGTTCGCCTCGTTTTATTCAACACAACGAGCCCATAGCGCACGAGTACCCTGTTTTCTCCCACAAGAGGCATCATGTCCGCAACGGTCGCAATGGCAACTAAATCAAGCGCCCATTTTTCAAAGCCATCGGGCAGATCCGTCGCTTTGGCAAATTCATCTTTTTTTTCAGCAAGCGCTTGCATGACTTTATAAATAACTCCCCCGCTTGCAAGGTGTTCGTAGGGGTACGTATCTTTCTTAAAGCGGGGGTTGATGAATGCGAGGCACGGAGGTTTTTCTTCCGGAGCAACGTGATGGTCGCACACGATTACATCTATGTTGAGGGATTTCAGCACTGAAAGCTCCGCCGCATTGGTGGTTCCGCAATCAACCGTGATTAAAAGATCATAGTTGTGTTCTTGAATGTAAGAAACGGTTCCGCTGTTGAGCCCGTATCCTTCGGTTTCGCGGTGCGGAAGGTATAGGTCGCAGTACTCTACGCCAAAGTTTTTGAGAGCTTCTTTCAGCGCTACCGAAGAGCATACTCCGTCAGCGTCATAGTCCCCATAGATCAGCACTTTTTCATTTTTTTCTGCCGCCCGCTTGACCCTCTCAACAAGCAGATGCATGTCTTGAAAAAGAAACGGAGAATGCAAGTTCTGCCGGTAATCAGGGTTCAGAAAATTGTCAATATCGCTTTGCGCAACAAGGGATCTGTTAAAGAAAAGTTGGAGCAAATCCTCGTGAATTTCTTTGAAATGTTCTTTAAACGTATCTTGTATTTTTTCTGCAACGCACCATCGTGTTTCCATCTGAATATGGGCGGGCACCCTGTCGGATAACGAGGCGCTCTGCCGTACTATATATCAATAATTTTTTTTGCGATCATGTATTCTTCGTTTGCTTGTAGAGAAATAACCGGAATTTTGCGAAGAAAGGGCAGTCCCTTCATCACCGCGTTTCGCGTGGCGCTTTTGCCCGAACCGATAGAGCCGGTAAATACAATGGCGGAAAGCGAACCTAACACCGCGTAAAATGCGCCGATTTGTTTTTGTATGTGATAGATAAACATATCAAACGCAAGGTGGGCAGATTTATTTGTTGTCCGCAGGGCAAGGATTTCCCGAAAATCATCTTTGCCGCAAATGCCTTTGAGCCCGGAAGAGTGGTTCAAAAGATAAAACAGTTTTTCAGCAGAAAGTTTGTACTGTTTGTTCATGAGGAGTTCAAGGATAATTCCAGGATCAAGCGACCCCGGGCGCGTTCCCATGGGAATGCCGTCAAGCGGGGTGAACCCCATGGATGTGTCAATTGCAACGCCTTTTTTGATCGCGGTGATACTGCTTCCGCCGCCAAGATGGCAGGTAATGAGGTTGAGATCTTTTATTTTTTTATGTAAGCGCTCTGCCGCGGCGAAAAGCGCGTACTCATGGGAAATTCCGTGAAAACCGAATTTTTTAATGCCGTATTTTTCGTAAAAGCAAGCAGGAATCGCGTACTGTTGCGCATACTGCGGAAGATTGTGGAAAAATCCGGTATCAAATACCGCAACGTGTTTTGCTTTTGGAAAAGCTGTTCGCGCGAAATGGATGCCTTTGAGGTTAAAGGGATTATGTAAAGGCGCAAGATGCTGGAGATGCGCAAGCGTTTTGAGCGTACTTTCCGTAATGAGAGTTGGCTGATGATAGACACTTCCGCCGTGAACCACCCGATGCCCAATGAGGCCAAACGAATATGTTTTGAGGCTTTCAAAAAGAGATGCAAGTTGTGTTTCAAATTTTGAAAATCCTGATACGCTAAAACTCTCTACAACGCGAAGAGACGGTTTTTCAAAAATTTTATATTTAATGCTGGTACTGCCTATGTTAAAAATGAGAATCATGTTTTGATATAATCACCTCGCCTTTCGCGCCCATGGCGATGCCGGCCGCGTTTGCCTCGTCAACGTCAATGTGCATATTCCACCTAAATGTTTCATGCACGCGAATAATTACATTCGCAAATATAAGGGGGCGCAAGCCGGCTGTTTTTACGGTTACGGTTTGCCGATCTTTCAGCCCGTATTTTTTTGCGTCTTTATCGCTCGCGTGAATATGCCTGATTGGAACAATAACGCCGTGCATTAAAATAAACTCCCCTTTTGGCCCAATGATCACGAGTTTTTGATTTGTCCCTTTAATGTCTCCGGATACATGAAGTTGCGGCTTAATTCCTAAATTGATGGCATCGGTTAAAGATATTTCAAGCTGGGTGTGCGGACGAACCGGCCCGAGTATGCGGACGGTATTTCTGTTTGGCGCTTTTCCAAAGGTGAATCGTTCTTCCGTCGGCTTGCCCCGCGAAGCTAATGTTTCAACCTGAACTGTTTCCTCTGCGGCGTACTGCTGGGTTTGCGAAAGCGGTTTAAACGGCGTCAGTTCATAGCCTTTTCCAAAAAGCGTGTCTAAATCTTTGCGGGAAATGTGGATATGGCGTGCGGAAATTTCTATGGGGACAATGACTTTTTTTGTTCTCATAAAATTTTTAATTACGGCTTATCCTCCTTTTTTGGCACAGAGCTTGGCGGGGTAAGCATTGATGAAAGTAAATCTGCAATTTCTTTGTCCGATGGCTGTGGTTTTTCAGAGGGCGGTTTTGGGGTTTTTGAATCCTCTTTTGGAGAAACAGGCGGATGAGCGGGCTTTGCGGGAAGCGGCGGGAACGGAGGCGGAGAGAGCGGTTTTGGGGAAAGAGGCGGCGGCGGAGCAAGCGGCGATTTCGTTCCAAACATGTCATCTGAAGACAAACTGGAGCCAAACGGCGATTTGAATGGCGAAAACGCCGGCGGTTTCGGCAGTTCTGCTTTTTTCACGCGATCCGCAATTTCTTTGTCAATGACGGCTCTGTCTCTGCCGTACTTGAGCCTGGATAAATCTTTGATTGCATCCGCAAGCTCTATGTTTCCCTCTTCGGGCAAGTCAATCTTCATATTGAACGGCTTTGAGGTGGTGTTGTCAATAAGCAGTTTGATGTTTGCTGAATGTTTATCTACGTTAATGAGGTCAAATTCATTAAATATCGGCTGAAATTCTTTTACAATCTCCTTTGCGTCTTCAGAGCCGATGCGAAATGATACGAGCGTGCCGACGTTGCCAAAAATTGCATTTTTGATGGTTTGGTCGTTATTTTTCACCAGTTGGCCGATGTATTGATGCGCAACGATAAGGTCAAGCCCATACTTTCTCGCCTCGGAAAGAATAATCGCAATGCTGTCGGTGATGAAATTTTGAAACTCGTCAATATAGAGGTAAAAATCGCTTCGCTGGTTTTTCGGAAGGTCGGTACGGCTTAAAGCGGCCATCAGTATTTTTCCAACCATCACCATGCCGATTAAGTATGCATTGATTTCCCCAAGGCGGCCTTTGCTTAAATTGAGGAGTAATATCTTTTTATTGTCCATTACATCGCGCACATTGAATGAGGATTTTTGCTGGGAAATAATCGGGCGCATGATATCATTCGCGATAAATGGGTTGAGCTTGCTTGTAATATAAGGCACCATGTTTTGAAGCGACGCCTCTCCTCCTGCTTTTTGCGCTTCTTTTTCCCAAAAATCTTTGACCACTTGCGTTTTGCATTTTGAGAGTTTGTATTTGCGAAAATTTTCATCCGCTAAAACGCGCGAAATTTCAAGAAGAGTGGAGCCGGAATCGGGATCATCCATTATTAAAAGCATCGCATTTCTCATGTATTGTTCAAACATCGGGCCGCCGGTCGCTTTTAAATCATACAGTTTATCAAAAACTTTGATCATCTCATTGATCACAAATGTTTTTTGATCCGGGTATTTGGGATCATATTCAAGGAGGTTCAAAGACATGGGCCTTGCCGTATTTGCCGGCTCAAAATACAAAACATCGTCAATGCGGTCTTTCGGCACATGGGCGAGTGCTTCGTCAACCAAATCGCCGTGAGGGTCAATCACGCCGACTCCTTTGCCGTCTTGAATATCCTGGATCATCATGGAAAGCATAAGGGTTGATTTTCCGGATCCAGATTTTCCGATGATATACGCATGGCGTCTTCTATCGTCATCTTTCATGCGTATCATTGTTTTTACGCCCCGATATACGTTATATCCGAGCATAATTCCTTCTCTCGGTATTTCAACCGGCGCGGGCGCTTTTCGCGCCGCAAGCCATAAAATGTTTGGGGTTTCAGTTTGCGGCAGGGGCGGATGCCAGAGGCTTGTCAATTCCTGCGTGTTTAAAATGATTTTGCGTTTTTTATTGAATGTGCGGAAAATGAATTCATCAATAATTTTATTCCGGTTCCAAAAATGCATTTTGAGTTTTTTAAACCCATTGCCTTTATTTGCCAGTTCATATTGCCCAAACGCATTCACAATATTATTGAGCTGAATTTCAGCGTGCCCCGCAACTTCGCTTGCAACAACAATGCGAAGATTGCATTCAAAACCAAGAAGGCCTGCCTTTGCCTCAAGCCCTTTTGCGATTTCTTCCTCAAGCGGAGAAAGTTTATAGTCTTTTTTCATTTTATCTCCCCCGCTTTCTTTGTCCGATGCGGTGATAAAGTTTGAACGTACATCTGAAAGCCCTGCAGTTACCGCGCCTGAAAACGCATCGCTTACATTTTTCATGATCGTGCCCTGCCCCGTTGCCTCTTTCAGAGATTTGCCCTGTTGCATGGCAGAGGCGATTTTGATGCCCCGCTGTGTCCATGCGGCGTGGGCTGGTTTTATCGTAAACTGAATTGCCGCGCCTTCCATTTCCGGTATTTTGCTCAACGAGTTGGTGAGCGCATTTAACGGGTCGGACTGCTGGTCTTTATACGTTTTAATGGGGAAAATACTGTCCCGTTTGAAGCCGAGATACGCGGCTTTCACTTCGCACGTCGGCGAAAAAATATTGTAATCCTCAACGTCCTCAATCTGCGCATGCGGATACTGGGCATGAATCTGCTGTTCCGCATAGCCTTGAATATGGTGTGGAACAATAATAAAAAATTTAATGAGTCCGTTGATTGCCACAATTTCAAGCGTGATATAGGTGTGCTCCCCATAAAAAAAATGGCTCAAAGCGCTTTGATCCTTTAAGCCGTACAGATTTGCATACAAATTTTCAGCTACCGCAATGATGTCTTTCGTTTCCTTTTTTTTTTCTTGAGCATTTTGGTCTGATTCTTCTGATTCCTTGGGCAACGTGAGCAAGAGCACGCGCTGTGAAAAACTTACTTTATCTGCCGCACGCCGGTGCAGAAGAAATCGTACGATAAATAGAGCTATCACAAAAAGCAAAAGCAACAGCGCGAGTTCAAAAAGTAATAAAAATTCCATGTGGGGTTAGAAATTAAGATTTTCTTTTCTCCTTTTCATTTCAATCAGCCGATCGGTTTTAATTTTAGCGTCCTGTTCAAGAAAATGTTTATTCACTCCGCGAATTTTTCCAAGCCATGTTTTGATAAGCTTTGTAATGGCGTGGGCGATTTTTTTAAGCCGTATTTTTGTATCGTTGAGCGTTTCGTATATCTTGCGTGCGGCTTCTTCCCCGCTTTGTTTGAATTCAGCCTTTTCAGCATCATTCATCTGTTCGTAAAATTTGCGCAGTCCTTCCGAAAGAATTGTTTCAATATTTTTGAGATCTTCGGGTTTTTCCTCATCGTCCGCGCGCGCGGAAGCGGTTACAGTGTGAGCCGATTGCGTAGGCGCGTTTTCGCCTGTTCCGCGTTTTTGCGGGATTATTTTTTCTTGCCTTTGTTCGGCGAATTGTTCTTGTGACGGGTGTGCGCCTGTTTCAAAAGAAGCCAAAGGGATTTTCTCCGCAGGATACAATTTTTCGGGGGATTGTTTTGGCGTCAGCGGCGCAATGGGCATATCGTAATTCAAGATAATTATAGCATATCTTTATGAAAAATAACCTTCAAAAAGAAAATTATCGCCGATTGTTTTATACGAGCAATTTTTGAGTACTGGCGCGTAACGCACTTTTGAAATGTCTGGTGTTTGAATGGCGTGAAGTGAGCGCGTGCCGCCGATGATGATCGGGGCGTAAAACCAGTATATCTTTTGCGCGAGCTTTGCGGTGAGAAACGAGCTTAGGGTGAACGCGCCTCCTTCAACAAGAACGCTGATAATTCCCTGTTTTGCAAGGCTGTTGAGTAATTTCCGCAAAGAAAATTTTTTGTCTTTTATGTGCAGATAGTTTTCATCGCGAAATGCCTGCGCTTGTTTTGGCACTCTGCCGTGCGGGTCAATAATAATGCGGAGCGGGTCTTTTGCGCTTTTTTTTCTTGCGCCAAGATGCGGATTGTCTTTTATCGCGGTATTCGCGCCAATAAGTATCGCCTGATACTCTCCGCGCATCGATCGCGCGTATCTGCGCGCCTTTTCATTCGTAATCCATTTTGAATCGCCGTTTTCTGTTGCGATTTTTCCGTCAAGGCTTGAGGCAATTTTGAGCGCCACAAACGGTGCGCCTGTTTTTTGATAGTGCATATATATTTCATTGAGGCGCTCTGCTGGTTTTTTTAAAATTTCCGAGATCACCTCAACGCCAGCTTTTTTCATCTGGCGGCTACTTTTTTGTTTTACGGCCGGGTTTGGGTCGTACATGCAAAACACCACGCGTCTTATACCCGCGCGGATAATCGCGTTTGTGCAGGGAGGCTGTTTGCCGTGGTGGCAACAGGGTTCCAAATTCACGTATAAATCTGCCCCTTTTGGGCTGGCTTTGCAATTTTTAAGAGCGTTTATTTCAGCGTGTTTCCCTCCAAATTTTTGATGATAGCCTTTGCCTATAACTTTTCCGCTTTTCACGATCACTGCGCCAACTAACGGATTAGGGTAGGTGCGGCTTCCTGCTTTTTTTGCAAGTTCAAAGGCAAGCTGTAGATAGTGTTCATGCATAGTATAGACATCACATTATTTTTTACACCTCATGAAGAATATGCCCCATTTTTGCTTTTTTCGTTTCTAAATACCTCCGATTCACTTTATTTGGTTTTACTTCAAGCGGAACTCGTGTGCTGATTTTTAGCCCATACGGCTCAATTCCCTGCATTTTTGATGAATTATTTGTGAGAAGATCCATAGTGCGGACGCCGAGATCATGAAGAATTTGAGCGCCAATGTGGTAGTCCCGCATGTCAGCTTTAAACCCGAGCCGTTCATTTGCGGTTACGGTATCAAGCCCGCGGTCTTGTAGCGCATAAGCTTTAATTTTGTTTGTGAGCCCAATGCCCCTGCCTTCTTGGTTTAAATAGAGAAATACGCCGGAGCCGTTTTCTTCAATTTTTTGAAGAGCAAGCTTGAGTTGATCTCCGCAGTCGCAACGGAGCGAATGAAGCACATCGCCTGTAACGCAGGCAGAATGCACTCTTACCAAAACGCGGTTCTGTTTTAAAATAATTCCTTTTACCAAAGCAATATGCTCTTTGTCTTCAAAAATTGACCGGTACACATGAACTGTAAAATTTCCAAAGGCGGTTTGCAGTTTTGCGCCGGCGGTTTTAAGCACCAATTTTTCGGTTTGCCTGCGGTAATTTTTTAGACGCGCAATGGTTAATATTTTGAGTCCGTGCTGGTTTGCGAGTTTTTTTAAGTCTGGCTGGCGCGCCATGGCGCCGTTCTTGTTCAAAATTTCGCAGAGCGCGCCGGCGTGCTCAAGCCCTGCAAGCCGCGCGAGGTCTACCGTTGCTTCGGTGTGGCCTTCACGCACCAAAACTCCAAGCTCTTTGGCTCGTAAGGGGAACAAATGACCCGGCTGTGTAAAATTTTCTGGGCGGGATTTTGGATCAGCGAGTTTTTTTATCGTTACAGAGCGGTCGTTAGCAGAGATGCCAGTTGAAACCCTGCTGTCTTTCGCATTCAAAGAGACCGTAAAATTGCATTTGGTATATTCTTGGTTCCGCGTTTCGTCAATCATTAACGGGAGTTTTAAGCGGTCAACAATATGCGGCGCTAAAGGAGCGCATACCAGCCCGCGCCCGTATGTAAGCATAAAATTTACTTTTTGCGGGGTAATGAGGCTTCCTGCGGTAATGAAATCTCCTTCGTTTTCGCGGCTCTCATCGTCGGTGAGAATAAGCAATTTGCCTTTTTTAAAGTCTGAAATTGCTTCGGAAACTGATGTGTAAAAAACATTTTTCATAAATTTTCGGTGTACACTAGGAACGGAGCGCAGAGATCATGAAAAGTGCGGCGCGGGCGGCTTCAATCCCTTTGTTATGGTTATTCTGCCCGGCTCTTGCTTGCGCGGTTTTGAGCGTGTATGCCGGAATAATTTCATAGATAATGGGAATATGATACGCAAGGGATACGTTCATGCATCCTCGTGCGGATTCGCTTGTAACAACCTCAAAGTGATGGGTTTCTCCTTTTATCACCACCCCGAGCGCGATGAGCGCATCATATTTTTTCTTTTTTGCAAGATGCTGGCAGAATAAGGGCACTTCTAAAGCCCCGGGCACTTTAAAGATTGCGATCTGTTTTTTTTTAAGCCCATACGAAATGAGTCCCGCCACGCACTTTAGTGTCAGATTTTCGGTAAGTTCTTCGTTATAAAGCGCCTGTACAATGGCAATTTTTGTTTTTAAAAAATCTTCGTTCAATTCGTTCAATGTGCTGCGCGTAGAATTTTTGAGCATAGTTTAAAATATATTTGCCCATAACATCAAATTCAATATTTACAAGAGTGCCTTTAGTATACTTCTGAAAAAGAGTATGTTCAAACGTATAAGGGGTAATCGCAACTTCAAAAAAATTATTACCTGCTTTTGAGACGGTAAGAGAAACGCCGTCAACCGCGATTGAGCCTTTCTGCACGATGTGTGTGTTCCAGTTTTGAGATACTTCTATGCGGTATATTGTATCGTTTCCCGCTTGTGTTATTTCCTGAATTTTCCCTGTTGTATCAATATGCCCTTGCACGATATGTCCCCCCACAAATTCGTTATAGCGCAAGGGCAATTCTAAATTGACTTTACTCCCCTTTTGAAGATTTCCAAGGGTTGTAACGCGGAGTGTTTCCGGAATAACATTCATACTCACACAGCCCCCCGCGTTTTTGGTAATAGTAAGACACACCCCATTTATCGCAATGCTCATGCTTTTTTTAAGGCTTTTAAAAGGCGTTTGTATGGTAAGCGCCTTGCCAGTTTTTGCTTTTATAATGCCTGTTTTTTGTATAATGCCGGTGAACATATTTTGATTGTATGTGTTATCTTTGGAAAGGCAATATTGACAATTTTCATACAAAGTGTAGTATTTAATGTTTTAAACATGAAATTTTATGTTTGAATTTCCTCAAAAACTAATTGATGAAGAAGAAGCAGTTGATACAAAAGTCAGCACTGAAACACAAGCTGAAAACGATAAGGTTGATGACCCTGCTCGCCGTCGTTTGCTTTTAAATGCACTTAAGTTATTGGTTGGATTTCAGGTTGCTCCAGTGCTATTGAGTTGTTCCGAAGAACAAGAAAAAAAGCAGAATGTCAAAAGTAAAGAATATTCAGAGAGAGAACAAAAAGAAAAAGTAGAAAAATTTGTTAATTTTCTTAAAGAAAAAGTAACCGCATATTATGATGCCGCTTCAAAGCAGTTATTGAATGTAGGCTTACTCAAAGGGTACCGCAATGTTTTATATGCTGATATAGGAGATTATCTTCTTGAAGAAAAAGTTATCCCAAATTGGAACAAAAAATTTAATGAAATCACTGCAAATGAAGTGACAGAATTTATGTTAAAGCACGGCTATGTGTTTATGAGAGCAGACGAAATGTTGCCAGAAGGAGGGCTTGGGGAATATGCATTGGTGAGCGTATTTCTTGCGCTTCTTCATAATTCAAAAATCAACTCTGTTCAAAAATATTGGCAGGAGTTGGCAGATATCTTGGGAGAATCTCGCATGAAAACAGTTTCTGTTATGACGGTTGGCACGCCCATACTGAAGAGTGCGGATGATTATTTAATGAATCTGCGGAATCTCGATGGTGGCGGTGGCGAGGGAGGGTTTTATTCTATTGACCATAAAACCATCGTAATGATATCAAACGAGATCCTTATTCATGAAGGCAGTGATAATATTTATGGGATGGTTGCAAATCCTCACAAGTATGGAACATTTCCCTATCAATCGGTTTTAAACAATTTGTATTATTGCTATTATCAAACGATAGCTGGCGGTCGTAGAATCAGCAAAAATCAATTCAGAACTGCTTGTCTTGAATTTTATAATCAACAAAAAGAAGATCATGAATGCGGGCACGCGATTTGGAGGTATTTTGATAGCAGATATGATCAGTTAAGACTTGAACTTTATGAACTCTATGCCAAAAAGGCGAACGTGGATGCTTTGGAAAAACTTGAAATTGAAGGCGATGCATGTTCAATTTCTGAAGCATCAGAAGTTTTTGCAATGCTTACTGAATTGCATCATTTAAAGAATCCGTACTTGTCGTTCGCTTTTTTGTTTATGCCTGAAACTTCGGCTAAGTATGATTTTGCAAAAAAATATATCCTCAATCAGTTTTTAAAAGAATTGCGCGTCCATAAGGAAAAGTATGAGTCGGCGAGGGCCCATCGCATTGAGAGCGCTCGTCATTTCTATCTTTTATCGCCTACAGATATTAACGCGCTTGCTCTGGTCGCGATTGTCCCGCTTATCAACGCAATGTCCGATTTTGTAAAATTGTTGGAACTGCAGGTAAAACAAAAGAAAACAAAAAATGCATTGGGATCTTCTGATAAGATAAAACGAGCATTTAGGTGGTGGCGAGATGGGCTAGGATTTTAAAGAGTGAATACCGGGCAATTTATACTGCATCAATACGGTATAGAGGAAATTTTGCGTCTTTGATACCAAAATCTCCGTTTATGCCTTACCCCACTTGACAAGTTTTTTTGTTTTATACTATACTAGCTAACTAGCACTCTTATAGAGAGACTGCTAGTTGTTCTTCATAAAAAGAGAAAGTGGCACTATAAGAAAAAACATTTAAAACTAAAATAAAAAAGCTTAATTGTCAAGGTAATGATGAACGAACGACATCGAAAATTAGTATATGCCGTGGTTGAAGAATACATCCAAACCGCTTTGCCAGTGTGCTCAAAATTACTGACAACAAAGTATGACTTGGAAGTGAGTCCGGCAACGGTGCGCCATGAGATGGTAGAGCTTGATGCCCTTGGGTATCTCCATCAACCGTATACGTCGGCAGGCAGAATTCCTACCGAAAAGGCCTACAAGCTGTATCTTGAACTTGCTGATATGAATCAGCCTCTTGACGAGAAAACAGAACGGCAGATAGAAAACGCGTATTATCAAGACGAAGAGGGAGAGCCGCGCAGAAAAATTAAGAATACGGCCAAAGCGCTTGCCGAGGAATTAAGAGAAACTATTATCGTAGGTTTTGGGAAGTATGATACGTATTACACGGGTGTTTCACATTTGTTTTCAAAGCCGGAATTTGGAGATGCAGACTTTGTCCGCGACATATCAGAAATTATAGACCGCATTGACGATTTATTAGAGGAAAAATTATTTGACGGAGCTGGCGAAAAAATGTGCGCGCTGATTGGGTCGGACAATAGTTTTTCAGATAACTGTAGTTTGCTCGTTATGAAATTCGGGCACGATATGGAGCACTTTCTCGGGCTTTTGGGTCCTCTGCGAATGAACTATAGATATAATACTACTCTTCTCAATTTTACGCAGAAATTTTTATCTTAAATAAACTATGGATACCCACAACACTACAGCTTCTGACGATTCGCGCACTTCATCTTCCAAAGATGCAGAAATTAAGGAGAACGATGGAGATGAAAAGGCTCAAGAAAGCAAAGAACTGGAACTACTGAACAAACTAAAACACGCTCTCGCGGATTATGCTAATTTGCAGAAGGAGAATGAGCGGGAACGATCAAGCTGGATAAAATTTGCCTCACAGCGTTTGATAGAAGATTTGCTCCCCATACTAGAACATTATGAACAGGCAATGGCGTGCGTGCCGAAAGAGATGAAAAAAGAGCAATGGGTAGCGGGTTTTTTCCACATTCAAAAACAGTTTGAAGAATTCATGCGCAAGAACGGCATTGAAAAAATAAAAGCAGAAGGGGAAAAGTTTAACACAGAGCGCCATGAGTCTATCGGGTCTGAAGAGTCTGATCAAGATGCGGATGTGGTGTTAAAGCAGGTGCGGTCTGGGTATATACTGCACGGCAAAGTGCTCCGCCCCGCGCAGGTTATTGTGAGCACGGAGAGAAATTTGAAAAATGTTTCTCCGTAATTTTGAAAAAATTAAATTTTAAAGTTTCCATTCCCGCCACGCGAGAATGGGACTCATGTATACTTTATTTAAGGATCGTTTCTCCGCGGTTTTTTGAAAAGATTGCGGGTGAGTGATCTTTTAACGCTATGTCTTCACTTATGAGATGGAGTCCATTCTTTGAACCAATGGACATGTTTGAAGAAATGGACAAAATGTTTGGCGGATCTTTGCCATTAGGTAAAATGGCTTTGGGTTTTATGCCTCCGGTTGATATTTCACAAACGGACAACACGGTAATTGTACAAATTGCCATTCCGGGGATTGATCCTGAAAAGGTGAACATTCGTATTGAAAATGATGTGTTAACCATAGACGGCGAAGTACGAAAAGAAACCGAGGTTGAAGAAGCAAAGTATCATCGGCGGGAAATGCTCTCCGGTAAATTTCATCGCGCGCTCGCCATGCCGGCCGCAGTTGACGGAGATAAGGCGTCTGCGGTATATAAGAATGGAATTTTGGAAATTATTATTCCAAAACGCGAGGAAGTACAGCCAAAGAGCGTCAAGATTACGGTAAAAAATTAAGTTTTAATGATAATAAGCTTTTATGGCTTTTTGTGAAGCTCTAGAAGTAATATCTAAAGCGGGAGTTATGAATTTGGATGCAATACAAGAAAAAAGTGAGCTTCGCCGCGAGCCGTACTTTTAGTACGGTGAGCAAGAAGTGAGCTTTTGACGAAGTAGTGCGCCAAATTCGTAACTCCCATAAAGAAAAGAAATGAGAAAAATAATTGGCATAGATCTTGGCACAACAAACTCTGCAATGGCCATTGTGGAGGGAGGAGAGCCTAAAATTCTGGAAAATGCGGAAGGCGTGCGCACAACGCCCTCTATCGTTGCGTGGAAAGGAAATGAGCGGCTGGTTGGAGTTGCGGCAAAACGCCAGGCAGTAACGAATCCTAAAAACACGCTGTTTTCAATTAAACGCCTTATTGGTCACCGGTATGAAGATGAAGCAGTCACTCGCACGAAAAAATTGGTGCCGTTTGAGATTGAGAAATCAGGAGAGGGAGTTGCGGTGAAATTTGGAGATAAAAGCTATAAGCCGCAGGAAATTTCGGCAATGGTGCTTCAAAAGTTGAAAGCCGATGCAGAAGCGCGTTTGGGCGAGAAAGTTACCGAGGCGGTGATTACTGTTCCCGCATATTTTGACGATTCCCAGCGCCAGGCAACAAAAGACGCCGGTAAAATTGCCGGGCTTAATGTTCTCCGGATTATCAACGAGCCAACAGCGGCGGCGCTTGCGTATGGCTTCAACAAGAAAAAGAACGAGAAAATTGCCGTGTATGATTTGGGCGGCGGCACCTTTGATGTTTCAATTTTGGAAGTTGACGTAGACGAAGTTGGAGGCGACATCAAGGTTATCGCCACAAACGGGGACACGCATTTGGGCGGCGATGATTTTGATCAGTTGATTATTGAGCATATTATTGAAGAATTTAAAAAAGATCAGGGCAGTGATTTATCAAAAGATATTATCGCTCTGCAAAGGGTAAAAGAGGCCGCTGAAAGAGCAAAGCATGAGCTTTCAACGGCGATGGAAACGGAAATTAACCAGCCCTATATTACGCAGGACACTGGAGGCCCAAAACATTTAAACATCAAACTGACGCGCGCAAAGCTTGAAGAACTCGTGAGGCCGCTTATTGATAAAACATTAGAGCCCTGCAGAAAAGCGTTTAAAGATGCCGGAGTAAAACCAGAAGATATCAATGAAGTAATTCTTGTCGGCGGGCAGACGCGCATGCCGCTTGTGCAAAGCACGGTAGAGAAGTTTTTTGGCAAAAAGCCTCATATCGGCGTGAACCCGGACGAGGTGGTGGCAATCGGCGCGGCAGTGCAGGCAGGGATTATACAGGGCGACGTAAAAGATGTTTTGCTTTTGGATGTTACCCCTCTCACCTTAGGCATTGAAACGCTTGGAGGGGTGCGTACTCCCCTTATTGAAAGGAATACGACTATCCCTACCTCAAAGTCCCAAACATTTTCAACTGCGGCTGATAACCAAACTACGGTTGAAATTCATGTATTACAGGGCGAACGCGAAATGGTCGCTGACAATAAAAGTTTGGGAAAATTTATTCTTTCCGGTCTTCCTCCCGCGCCGCGGGGCGTGCCTCAAGTTGAAGTAACTTTTGACATTGACGCAAGCGGAATTCTCAAAGTTACCGCAAAAGACACGGCAACCGGGAAATCTCAAAATATCACGATAACCGCCTCAACGGATCTTACTGATCAACAAATTGAGCAGATGCGCAAAGATGCCACAGCGCACGCCGAAGAAGATAAGCTCAAAAAAGAAGCTGTGGAAGCAGCGAACATGGCAGAAACACTCATTTATACTGCGGAAAAAACGCTTAAAGAAGCGGGCGATAAGGTGAATGAAGCTGATAAAAAAGAGGTAACGGAAAAAATAGAAGCCCTCAAAAGCCTGAAAGACAAAGGAGATACCGCGGCAATTCAAAAAGAAACGTCAGCATTGAGCAGTGCGCTTCAAAAAGTTGGCGCCGCAATGTATCAGAAATCTCAAGAAGAAAACAAGAAATCAGAAGGCGCGCAGGCACAGGATAAAGGTGATCATGCCGACCAACAAAAAAAAGACGATACCGCAACGGTTGAAGCGGATTTTGAAGAGGTTACAAAAGATGAGAATAAAAAACAAGGCGAATAAAAATGATTTTATATGGCGCGAGATTATTATGAGATATTAGGCGTTGAAAAAAAGGCGACGCAGGAAGAAATAAAAAAGGCATATAGAAAGCTTGCGCACCAGCATCATCCGGATAAAGCGGGCGGCGCTGAAGAGAAGTTTAAAGAGATTAATGCGGCATACGAAGTGCTTGGAGATGGAAAAAAGCGCCAGCAGTATGATGTCTCTGGAAGCGCGGATTTCCAGAATGGGCCGCAGGGCGGCGCAGGAGGCTTTGGGAGCGGAGGGTTTAACTGGCAAGATTTTGCCTCTCATTCCGGCGGAACCGGCGTTGAATTTGATTTGGGCGATATTTTTAATTCGTTCTTCGGAGGCGGGGGACAACGTGGCGCGCAGGGATCACGCGCGCGACAGGGCTCTGATTTAGAAGTGCGCCTTGATTTAGATTTTCTTGAAGCCGTCTTTGGCGCTGAAAAAGAGATCAGCTTGCGCAAAAATGTTGTGTGCACCCGTTGCAGTGGAAATGGCGCTGAACCGGGAAGTGAAATCATAACATGCACTACGTGCAAAGGAACTGGAACGATAACCCATACGAGAAATACCATGTTCGGGGCGTTTTCCAGTAGCTCACCCTGCCACTCATGCGCTGGAGAAGGGAAAAAACCGTCAAAGGCGTGTACGCAATGTGGCGGAAGAGGGATGAAAATGGAAGAGCAGGCAATTAAAGTTACTATTCCCGCGGGCATCAACTCGGGTGAATCTTTGCGCGTTTCAGGGAAAGGAGAGCTGGGAGAGTATGGAGGAAGGGCAGGAAACCTTTACGTTTCTGTTCGGATCAAAGAACATCTCCTCTTTGTCCGCGATAACGACAATATAAAAACAACGAAGCACATATCTTTTTCGTGCGCAGTTTTAGGAGATAAAATTATGGTTGAAACGCTTGACGGGCCGGTGAGCATGAAAATTAATCCGGGAATTGAAAGCGGCACCATTATGAAAATTAAGGGAAAAGGAGTGCCGCATCTTCGTTCGTCAGGGCGAGGCGATCACCTGATTAAAATTAAGATTGAAACTCCGAAAAATATTTCTCGCCGCGTTAAAAAACTTATTGAAACGCTGAAAGAAGAAGGGATTTAGCGTAAAAAAAGTCATTTTGCATACTGGTTTTTATAGTATTTTTTGAATTCGGCTGAATTTTTAATTTTTTCCCACCACCACTTGTTGTGTTGAAACCACGTGATTGTTTCTTTAAGGCCTTGATGGAAGGTGTAGAGAGGCTTAAAACCAAGTTTTTTCAGCTTTTTTGTGGAAAGCGCGTAGCGGAAGTCGTGCCCGGATCTGTTTTTTATAAACTCAATACATGATTCGTTCTTATGCAGAAAACGGGCAATTTTTTTTGCAGTATTGATGTTTGCGATTTCAACTCCGGTAGAAATATTGTAGATCTCCCCTATCATGCCGGTATGCAGAATGAGGTCAATCGCGCGGCAATGGTCGTGCGCATAGATCCATTCTCGCCGTTCTTGCCCCGTGCCATACACAAGAATTTTCCCCTCTTCTAAAAGATTGGTAATTGCAAGAGGTATAAATTTTTCCGGATAATGGTTTGGTCCGTAAAAATTACAGCTTCGGGTTATAATCACCGGAATACCGTGTGTGTGCGCATACGCTTCACAGAGCAAATCCGCCCCGGCTTTTGCCGCGGCGTAGGGGTTTCTCGGCTTTAAAGCCGAGCGTTCAGTAAATTTTCCGCGCTGAATTTGGCCGTATACTTCGTCGGTTGAAATTTGGATAAATCGTTCCACCTTATATTTTTTTACCCCTTCAAGAAGGGTGTAGGTGCCAAAAATTTCAGTTTCTAAAAATGTTTTTGAGTTTCTAATTGAACGGTCTACATGGGTTTCCGCGGCGTAATTGATGATCGCGTCACAGCCTTTTCTTAAAATTGCGTCTATAAGTTTTGGGTTGGCAATGTCGCCCTTTATAAACGTATGGCGAGGATGATTGGCAATGTCACGGAGATTATCCATATTTCCTGCATAGGTTAATTTATCAAGGTTCACAATGCAATACTCGGGATAGCATTTTAAAATATGTTTAATAAAATTGGAACCCATAAAACCGGATCCTCCGGTGATAAGTAATTTCATACGGGTGCGGCGCGTTCTTTTTTAGAGCGCGATGATAGAATTTTGCGCAAATAAATCTTTTGGCACTTCAAGGCGGAGATAGCGATACAGATCATGCGGGATGCCGATGTCCGCGAGGTATAACTTTCCGACAAGCTCTTGGGATTGCGGAGCAAGAAGCCCTTTTTTGGGGAGCGCTAACGTCAGCGTAACGTCCGCTCGGACTATTGGATGATAGGGCGCGCCTGTATCCGGGTTCATGCCGGAAGGAATGTCGTTTGCAAGAACCGGGCGGTCTGCTTTATTAATAGCATAAATAGCAGAGGCTACTTCACTGTGCGGATCTCCCTGAATGCTATATCCAAGCAGAGCGTCAATAATAAGATCAGCGGATTTCAGCTCTACAAGCTGATCAAAGTGGCTTGAATCGGGTTTAAAAATTTGCATGTTGAGCGCCTTGAGGGGGCGCAGTTGAATTTTTGCAGTCTCGCCAAGTTCATTTTCTAAATGGGTAAGAATTATTTTTACATAAGCACCGCAATTATAGAGATGGCGTGCCGCCGCAAGTCCGCCCGCGCCATTGTTCCCTTTTCCCGCGCATACAACAATGGTTTTTCCGTATATTTTTCCCTCAAGCATTGTTTTTGCAATGTGCGCAATGCTGTGCGCGTCATTTTCCATCATCTGAAGAATGCTCATGCCATATTCAAACACCATAAGATCGTCTATCTTTTTCATTTCTTGGGCGGTAACCGAAGGAATGTTCATAAGCTCGTATTGATCTTCACCTGCGGAACAAGGGCATGCGGATTAAGCGCGTCATAGGCTTCCCATGCAAAGTAGGCAGTGCGACATTCGTGGCACAATAAAAACTCGCTTGCATTTTGTATATGCTTGCATGCTCCGCAATGGACACAGCGATACAGTTTCATACGGTTAAAACATGCGTCTTTGCTTTGATTGTTTGACGATGTTAAACGCGTGTTCAATGGTATCAACAAGTTTAAAAATTTCGCGGTCTTCCTTGTTAATGGCGCCAAATTTTGAAAGAAGTATATTGTCTATCCATGCAATGAGCGGCTCCCAGTAATCTTTTCCAACCAAAACAACCGGAATTTTCTCCATTTTATGGGTTTGAATCAGGGTAATAATCTCAAAAAATTCATCAAGGGTGCCAAAGCCGCCCGGAAAAAAAATATATGTTTGGGCAGAAGCTGAAAGTATCACTTTGCGGGTAAAAAAGTAGTGAAAACCGATTCCTTGTTTGACATACTTATTAATGCGTTGCTCAAAAGGCAGTTGGATGTTGATTCCAACAGAATTGCCTTTGCCCTCGGTTGCGCCTTTATTTGCGGCTTCCATAATGCCTGGACCTCCCCCGGTGATGATGGTATATCCTTCTTTGGCAAGCATCCGGGCAAGTTTTACGGCATCTTCATAATACGTTGTTCCCGGTTGCAAGCGGGCTGACCCCAAAAAGGTAACTTCTTTTTGAAATTTGGTGAGAAATTGGAACCCCTCTACAAATTCGGACATAATTCTAAAAATGCGCCATGTTGGCTCATGCGTGAACGCGCTTTTGTCGTCGTAACCTCTCTCTTCTTTCTCTTTGTAAATTTCGCTTGTTGCCCGGGGAAATTTTACTGGAGCAGTATTTTTTGCGTGAAAAAGCGTTGAATAGGGTTTTGATTTTTTGTGCAAGGGCATTTTTTTAAAGTTTTATTTATAGTTAGTAGGTTCATTCTTTTATAAGCTCAATGATGATAACTGGAAATTTTAATATATCCAGAGTGAGATCATAATTTGTGCCTGGCTGTGCAAATTCGGATATTGTCGCTTTGAGAAAGCGAAGTTGAAATGGTTTTTCGCCGGTCGGATCTACGCCTTCAATGTTTGGTTCTACGCTCACGAATACGTTTGTTTTTCCATCAGCCAAATTAAGGGGAAAGGTAAAACCCTGCGGAGCATTTGCGAGGAAATCTTCTCCGGGGAATCCAAAATCCGTCCCCTCTTTTATGCCGTAAAGAGCAGAGGAATCAAGAAAGTCTGAACGGTCAAATTTGCCGGTGGAAAGAAATTTACCCTCGCGTTCAACCCATCCTTGGTACACAAAGCCATTTTGGGTTTGTTCAAGCGTTAAGGCTGGAAACGCGGTATTGCCGCTTTCAGAAAGGCGGACAAACCAAACGCCGGACGCTTCATTTGTGTTTGGTCCGTTTGTTGGCGTTGCGAGAAGATATTGCCCATTTGCATTCAGCACATTCACCGCCTGAAATTTTGCCAAAGCAGATCCGTTCACGAATTTTCCTTCAAGAAGTTTTATGGGCGATGGGCCTTCGTCAGTGTCTGCATCAGGCTCAATGGTAACGAAAAAACCGCTGATTTCTTTTTGTGCGAGCGTAGATTGGAGTATATTGTCTTTGATGGGCGCTCTGCCAGCGGTGAGCAGTTGGCCCTTTGGGCTGACCTGAAATGTTCCAAGCGAATCTGTTATTGAAAGCGCGTCTGAATGTGCCCATGCCTCATATATTCCCTGATCAAGCGACTGAATGTTTGCGGGAGTAAGTTTAAATGCCGATTTTATTTTTTTGTTGCTTCCGCGCGCGTCTTGCGCATTTTCCCCCCTGCCTATCTGCCCGTTTTGTACTGCATCTTCTTGCTGATTCAAAATTGAAATAATAACAAGAACACTGATTACTGCTATAATAACGGCTATCATTAATAACGGAAAAATTTTTTGTTTTTTTTGCGGCAACATTGTTTGAAGTTTTGACCCCGCTCCTTTATCTTGATCTGGCGAAGCGTTGTTCATAAAGAGATTTATGTGATTAATATAGAGGAACCTTAAAAAACGTATTATGAAAGTAGTAAAAATAGTACCACGAAATAAGCTCCCGCGCAATCAGCGTGATTATTTTGATTATAAAGCAGACGATTTTAAAAATTTGTCAAGAGGAGACATTGTTTCAATTGAATTTCGTAAAAAAAAAATATCAGGAATTGTGTGGGATATTCGTGATAAAGACGAAGAAAAAAGATCGTTTCCTTTAAAACCTCTTTTGGGTGTTGAGCCTGAAATGAGGTTTCCTTTTGAAACTCTTTCGCTGATGGCGTGGATGGGTTCCTATTATGTGTCTTCTCTCCCCGCTCTGCTTCGTCTTTTCTTGCCGGTTTTTCCCAAGCGCGATACGAACTTTTCCCAAAAGCACCCATTTATAGGGTGTATTGGGTCAAAATACCGTGAGCTTTCTTTGCGCAAACAGGACATGTGCGCAATGCGCGATTTTATCAACAGCAAAGAGCGTACGAATCTTTTTATTGGAAAGGAATTGAAAGTCAAGATGATCCTTTATATCAAGCATATAGAAGCGTGCATGGCGCAAAATAAAAGCGTATTATTTTTGGTTCCTCAAGTCAGCGATGTCAAAACAGTGCTTTCGTTCTTCCCCGCAGAATGGGAAAATAAAATTGCCGTTTTTGGAAAATCAGAAGGAATGTTGCCCCGAGTTTTACTTCAAAATTGGAAGTCGGTTGTGCGGGGAACGGCGCACATTATTCTTGGCACCAGAAATGCGTGTTTTGCGCCGATGAAAAATATAGGCTTAATTATCATGCACAATGAACACGCGGACGAATATAAACAATGGGATCAGAACCCTCGCTATGATGCGCGAAATATTGTGAATCAGCTTCTTGTGATCTTTCCGGATGCGCGCGTTTTGCTGACGTCGCCTGCCCCGACTCTTCCAGCATACACCGAGCATACAGAGCGAGCACTAGTGTGGAGTGATAGAAAAGGGGTTTCGCTGACTTCTGTAGATATGGCAAAGGAAATTCAAAATAAAAATTTGAGCGGCATAAGCTACGCTCTTGAGAACCAGATCGCTCGCGCCCTGAAAGCGAATAAGCGGGTATTATTATATCTCAATCGCCGCGGATTTTCCCGAAAAGTTATTTGTAAATCCTGCGGATTCTTGTTCAAATGCGGACGTTGTCTTCTGCCCTACCAAACCGAGCAGGGGGATAGCATATCGCTTGTATGCTCTTCATGCTCGGCCAGGGCAGATATGCCCTCTATCTGCCCTGAATGCGGGCTCACGACGATTAAAAGTGTAGGAATTGGCATTCAAAAAATTGCCTCTGTGCTTAAAAGATTATTTCAAGACACGATGATTGCAGTTGTTGCAGAGGGCGCTCTGCCGTCTGAAAAAGCTTCTCTCGTGATAGGTACGCGAGGCGTACTGCTTTTACGGTTAGATCGGGTTGGCGCGGTGGCAGTTTTAAATGCAGATGAAGATCTCTACGTGCCCGATTTTAGAGCTCATGAACGTGCATTTCGCACCATTCTTCTTGCGCACGAGTGCGCGCTTGAAAACCAGCATGGAGACGAAGAGGTTGCGTGCATCGTTCAGACAGAAAATGAAGCGCATCCCGCAATTTCGCTTGCGGTAAACGGAAAAGTAAAACAGTATTTTAGCAGGGAGCTTGATTTGCGGCGTTCTTTAGGGTATCCGCCCTTTTCATCGTTGATTTCACTGATTTGCCAGGGTTCAGGCGAGGCGCTTGTTCAAACTTCTGTCGAGGAGTTGTATCAAAAACTCTGTATATTCAAGAGCGCATTTCTTACCATTTTCCCGCCGGAGCAGGTAGTGCACAAACGCGCTTCGGAGATGTATCGTTTCCATATTGTTGTGAAGATTCTCAAAGGCCGCGATCTGCCGCCAGATTTTGTGCGAGTATTGAAAAGCTTGCCTTCAAGCTGGATAATAGACAGAGATCCGCTTCGTCTGGTATAGTAGAGACCGAACTCTCTATGCTTACCATTGTTACTCATCCGAATGATGTTTTGCGTACTCGCGCGTCGTCTATAGCAGTGCCTTTTTCGCAGGATATCAAGACGCTTGCGGGCGAAATGGTTGAAACCATGCGCTTTGCTGATGGGGTAGGGCTTGCCGGGCCGCAGGTTGGGCGTTTGAACCGGATCTGCATTATTCGGAGCGCGTGCGTTGACTATAAAGAAGTTTCTCCTTCCCAAAAAAAACAGATCAAAAGCCTTTTAAAGAACGATTCTGATCTTGTTTTGATCAACCCTAAAATCGTCCTGCGCGGAAAAGAGAGGGAATGGGGTGAGGAAGGGTGTTTATCTATTCCGGGCGTTTATGGGGAGGTTGAACGCGCGCGTGCGATTCAACTGTCAGCGCTTTCAAGCATCGGAGAGGAGCTCTCTTTTACCGCAGGGCATTTTTTTGCCCGCGTTATCCAGCATGAAGTGGACCACCTAGACGGCATTCTGTTTATTGACAAGGCGCGAAATGTTAAAACTGACCATGCGTATACCCCCTGTTACCGGCTGAATTTTTTGGATAAAACATGAAGGGAGTTATATTTTGATGAAAAATCTCATTTTTTGGGGAACTTCAATCTTTGCGGTGCCGTGTTTGCGTGCGCTGTACGAGTTAAACGAGTTGCGTCCAGTGCTCGTGATCACCCAGCCTGATCGGCCAAAAGGGCGCACTCAAGCGCTTGAACCTTCTCCTGTGAAAATTGAAGCACAAAAGTTAGGCATTTCCATTCTTCAGCCCGTGCAGGTTAAAGAGATTCTTGGCGAAATACAAAAATGCGCGCCAGAGGTAATGGTGCTTGTTTCATATGGGCAATTCATTCCAAAAGAATGTATTTCCTTTGCTCCTTGTGGCATTGTGAATGTGCATCCTTCATTATTGCCGAAATATCGCGGCGCTTCGCCAATTCAAAGCGCGATTTTACAAGGCTCTGCTGAAACTGGAGTGAGCCTCATGCTTCTTGACGAAAAGCTTGACCACGGCCCGCTCATTGCGCAAGAGCGAATTTTAATAAAACAAGAGCACGATGGCATTACACTTTCAAAGGAGCTTGCAATGGTGGCCGCAACACTCCTCTCTCAAAAACTCCCCCTTTATCTTGCAGGGCAAATTCAGCCTGTTTCGCAAAAGCACGCAGAGGCAACCTATACCGCGCGTATACGCAAAGAAGACGGAAAGCTTGACTTTTCAAAGAGCGCAGCGGCGCTCTCCCGCTCTGTGAGGGCGGTTTTCAAACAGCGAAAAACAGCTCTGCGCAGTTACTGGCGAGGGATGTCTTCACCTCACTGAACTTCAGATTGAGGGCAAGAAAAAAATTTCTGCAGAGCAGTTTGTTGCGGGATATAACCCTCGTAACTACCGTCTTTTATAAGCGGATCGTTTGATTCGGATCAACGCCAACCGGCGCAGAAACCGCTTTTTTGGGCAGTTTGCTTTTTTGCGCTTCTTTTTCTGCATGCGTAATTTTTTCAAGAGTCTCCGCGGATTTTTGAGGTTTTTTTTGGGTAGTCTCCCGATTCCTTGTGATCAGAGCCGCGGTAAGAGCGGGCGCGGCCCGGAGGGAAGGGGGCATCTCTTCATATTCGGCTTCTTGTACACGATCAGCTTCGCGGCTCTTTATGCCAACGCGCGCGACTGCCTCAAACGTGGACGTGTTATTGTGCGACCACCGCTCTATTTTATCCTCAATAATCGTTTTTAAAACTGAATAACGTTCTCGCGAGACTTTTTTAATCACGCTTTGGTTGCCTCCCTCATAGGAAGGCTGAAGCGTGACGGCGGAAAACGGTTCAGAAATTGTTCCGTCTATGGAAAGCTTGAGATAAATTTGGTATTTATCCAATTTTAAAATGTCTTGCGCGGAAAATGTCGGGTACAGCTCTCTCGCGATAATCTCCGCGTCAAGCGAACCCAGCCGAAAGGTAATCAGCGTGCCAACATTCCCGAAGATCGCGGCCCGCAATTTTTCCTCAACTTGTTCTAAATATTGATGCGCGAGTATCAAGCACAACTTGTATTTTCTCGCTTCAGAGAGAATGTCCGCGAAGCTGTCTGTTGCAAAATTTTGAAATTCGTCAACGTACAGATAAAAATTCTCGCGTTCTGATTCAGGCATATTAATTCGTTCCATCGCGGTAAGCTGGAGCTTGGTTACCATCATTGCCCCAAGAAGCGCCGATGCGTCCTCGCCGATGCGTCCTTTGGAAAGGTTCATGAGCAAAATTTTGTTTGTCTTCATAATATCAGATAAATCAAAGCTGGATTTAACTTGCCCGAGGATATTTCGTATGAGCGATGATGAAAGAAATTGGCCTACTTTATTTTGTATCGGAGAGATCGCTTGCGCCTGAAATCGTTCGGGGTACTTCGCAAATTCCTCTTCCCAGAAGTTCTTTACAATCGGATCCCGCACATGGCGGACGATTCGTGCGCGATAGTCCCGATCTACAAGCAGTTTCATAATGCCAAGCAGGGTACTTCCTTCGTTCTCCAGAAGCGCTAAAATGCAGTTTCGGAGTACATATTCAAGGCGAGGTCCCCATGAATCGGACCAGAGTTTTTTGAAAACGCTAATCAGCCCGGAGGAAACGAGGTGTTTTTCTGCCTCGTTTTTTACTTCCATAACATTGAATCCAATCGGATAATTCACATCTGCCGGATTAAAATAAATCACGTCGTTTACGCGCCAGCTTGGAACGAAGTTGAGTATGCGTTCAACCATATCGCCGTGAGGATCTATCAGCGCAAGACCCTTGTTCTTTTTCAAGTCTTGTATCACCAGATTTTCCAGCAGGGTTGATTTTCCAGTCCCGGTTTTGCCGATAACGTACATGTGGTTACAGCGATCGTTTTCTTTAATGCCAAAACGCTTCAACTGGGATCGATAGTTTGTTTCCGCAAAGACCGTAACGTCAGCATTGATAATGTCTACATCTTGGTCAGGCATATTTTATTTATAATTTAATGGGTAAAAATCCGCAACCGGCAAATTTTTTGGTACAGCGCCCTTTCCTTCCGAAAGAAGTTTGTCCGGCTCATATCCTTCAAGCGTTCGGAGTTCGCCCGCAAGCGGAACGGTTTTTGTTTTTGCCATATACCGCATATTGATGCCGATAAGATTCGGGCTTGGGGGGTGCCACAGGCTTGCGAGTTCTTCTGAATTGAGAAGCATTACCTTGTCTCCGGCGTACCAGTCCCTCGCTTTTGCGTTGTTTAAAAGCCGATTTTGCCTGTATATTTTTCTTGCTTTTGCAAACGCATAGTCAGCATGGGTGGTGGCGCGAAGCCCTCGCGTAAGATAATTCAGTTTATAATGATTGAAATTTCTAAATGATCCGTGAATTTCAGACCAGAATCTGAATTTTGAGAATACTTCATTTTTCGCAAAATACATCATGCGAATTTTCGCTTTAAACCCGGGAGTTCTGACTTTATTTTCCATTTCTTTTGCAATGTCTATCGGTGGTTCCACCCCAACCTCAACGTGCGCTTCTGCGCTTGAGCTCGGCGCAGGAGACGGACTGGTGTAGGGCGCTGGTTCTGCAAGCCCAAAAATTTGGCGCGGCACTTCGGTGCCCAAACGCAATGCGTGCCCAAATTGCGTGCGCGGTTCGCCGCCAATAAGTTGGCTTAAAATTTCTCGGATGAGCGCAAACGGCTCTTCAAAGAGCGAGCGTTTTACTTCAGTCGGGGTTTTTTTGAACAATGTTTCTATTTCCGCAAGCACAACTTTTTGCCATGTGTCAAATTCGGGCACAATCAATACGTGGTACCATATCTCTTCGCCCGGTTTCAAGGTTGAGAGCATTTCTAAAAGCACTGCCAGAGGGTCGTTAAATCGTCCGGTTTGAGGGTCAATATAGTGGCGGTAGGTTTTCAGAGGGTATGCATACGAATTGGCAAGGTGATACTCGGTTCCGAGCATTTGATACTGTGCATCGGGAAAGGAGCGCAGTGGGCACATTTTTACATAATCTTCGTTTTGAGGCACCTCTTTGAGCCACGCGCCCGGATAATGCAAGTGAAGAGCTTCTTGCACCACATGTTTATGTTTATGGGCGCAGGAGATGAAA
>Ga0075956_102_pt1 | contig 48676 bp, 48 predicted proteins | sample RifGroA2_FD_68050 | JGI IMG/M metagenome (GOLD analysis project Ga0075956, IMG submission 68050) | Parcubacteria bacterium GW2011_GWA2_44_12 | reverse complement strand
ACTGATGCAGATGTGGCATTGCAAGATGCTCTTCAAGAATCGGGCGCACCGCAGGACTGAATTGATCCGATTCGTGAACTGGTACAATACCGTGAAGCCACATAAAGGTATCAACAACCTAACACCTATGGAACAACTTATCAACTATTTTTATCCACAGGAACTGTAAACAACGCTTGACGTTCTAACAAGAAGGATGAATAAAGTCCGTTTTTGACCAGCAACGAAATATTTTTTACATTTACAGCCCATGAAATCATGTGTAGTGTATAGAGCATGAGATCTTTCAAAAGCAGTTTTCTTGGGTTCAAGCAAAAATTTTTGGCGGATTTTTCATGCCTCCCGCAAAAGTACGAGGTAGTGTACCGCGTTTTTTTAGAAAACAAGGTGAACGAGAGCATCGCGGTAGAGGTGGCGCTCCCGCTTCCCATTGGCGTGAAATCATTCGTGCTTGCTCCGCATAAGGCAGAGGTGAAAGTTGAGCCAAAGCTTGGAAACACGTACGCGGTGTGGAGCCTAGAATTGCCTCCCAAAGAATCCACTGCGCTTCACGCAAAGTGCATTGCTGACTGCTTCCCGCAGGCAAAAAAATGCGAAAACAATATAACGGCTGATGAATATCACAAAGACGCGCTTTATAAGCTGTACTCTAAAAGTAACCGTTTTATTTCTCCGAACAACGCAAAGGTGCGAGAACTTGCCAAACGCATTGTCAAAATAGAAAAAACTCCATGCAAGATTGCAAAAAATATTCATGAGTATCTCGTGAATACTCTTGCCTATGGAAACCCGATGCAAGAGCTTTACTCGTGCGAAGATGCTTTGGAAAAGTCCGCTGTTGATTGTGGCGGATTTTCCGCGCTCTTTGCGAGCTTATGTATTGCAAGCGGCATACCCGCACGCATTGTTTTCGGATTTTGGGCGGGATATAAAATAAATACGATGCACGCGTGGGTAGAAGCCATGCTTCCAAACGGCACATGGATAAGCGCTGATCCATCAGTTGAGCACCTGCGAAAGTTAGGAAGAACGAGCAAGCGAGGTTCGTTCGGATTTGTGGGGAGCGATCGGATAGCGCTTTCCCACGGATGTGATTTTGACATTGAAATTGGCGATAAAACAGTACGAGTGGATATTTTGCAAAACCCGATTGTGCACTCTTCTGCAGGCGATGGTTCGGTTGAGGTAAAATATGAATTTTTAACGCAAAGATTGCTATGAGCAAAACAATTTTTACTGCACTTTCCCCCAATGTTGAAAAAGACGATCTCGCCCTTGCACTGCGTGTGCTTCTGCGTCCGTGGCAGTGGGTGAGGGGAGAGGCGCGGTCCGCTTTGGAGCGCGGTTTTGCGGAGTGGCTTCCGTCAGAAGGAGCATTCGCATTCGCAAGCGGACGCGGCGCTCTGTACGCGATTTTGCAGGCATTCGGCATACAAAAAGACGATGAAGTATTACTGCAGGCATATACGTGCGTTGCGGTGCCGGAGCCGGTGCTCTGGGTTGGGGCAGTACCAGTGTATGTTGATATTCAGCGAGAGACGTTCAATATGTCGCCTGATGATCTTCAAAAAAAAATTTCTCCAAAGAGCAAAGTGCTGATTATCCAGCACACCTTCGGCCTACCGTCCGAGCTTGAACCATTGCTCAACATTGCAAAAAACAACGGACTGCTTGTGGTTGAGGACTGCGCCCATGCCATGAGCGCAAAGTACAAAGGCAGGCATGTTGGCACATTCGGGGACGCGAGTTTTTTCAGTTTTGGCAGGGATAAAGTGCTTTCATCCGTGTTTGGAGGGATAGCGGTACTCCACAGCGAGCAGGGAAGAGAAAAGATGCGCGATATTGTGATAAAAACTGAAGAGGCGAGTATGCTTTTTGTTCTCCAGCAGATTGCGCATCCGCTTGTTACTTCTGGGGCAAAAGCGCTCTATCATACAGCGTCGCTTGGAAAAATTCTGCTTGCAGTTGCAAAACGTCTGCGCGTGCTTTCAAAAGCGGTTTTGGCGGAAGAAAAACAGGGCGGCAAACCAGAGTTTCTCGCAAAAAAAATGCCCAACGCATTGGCGCTTTTGGCGCTCAATCAGTTTCAAAAGCTTGCGCGGTATAATACGCACAGGAGAGAAATAGCGCAGTTATACGATGCGGCATTTGGGAGAAAAACAAAAGAAAATCATCTTTATCTCCGTTATACGCTCACATCGGTAAAGCGCGATGAAATTGCGCGTAAAGCAAAAATTGAGGGGATAATTTTGGGGGATTGGTACTCTGTAGCTCTTGCTCCGCGCGGGGTTGAGTATCAAAAGTTCAATTATAACCCGCGTGCATGTCCTTTCGCAGAGAAAGCGGCAGGGTCGTCTTTAAACCTTCCCACGCATATCAACGTGACGAAGAGCGACGCCCGAAGAATCATTGCATTTCTTAAGACATTTATTCGTAAGAGCGTATGAGCGTTTCAATTCATCCAATAGATGATCGCGGTGAGTGGGAGAGCTTTCTTGAAAGTGCCGCCCCGCAGACATTTTTACATTCATGGGAATGGGGAGAGTTCAATGAGGCGCTTGGCGATCCTGTATTTCGTGTTGGCATATATGAGCACGGCGCGCTCGCGGGCGTTGCGCTTATTATAAAAGTGCGCGCGCGGCGCGGGACATTTCTATTCTGCCCCCATGGGCCGCTCATTGCTTCAAATCAAAACGAGCATGTTCGCGCGCTTGTTGCGTATCTTCGCGCGCTCGGGAAAAAAGAAAAGGCGTGGTTTGTGCGCATCAGCTCTTTATTTCCTGACGATTCAACACATCGCGCGATGTTTCAAAAGATTGGGTTTCGCAATGCGCCAATTCACATGCATTCAGAACGCGGATGGATTCTTGACATTACGCCGAGCGAAGATGAGCTTTTAAAGAACATGCGCAAAGATGCGCGATACGCGATCAAAAAAGCTCAAAAGGACGGCGTTACGGTAACAGTGAGCCGCGACATCGCGGATATAGGCCATTTTTGGAGCATCTATCAGGAAACAGTCGCACGGCAAGAATTCGCCGCTTTTTCCAAAAAATATATTGTGGCAGAGTTTGCGGCATTTCAGAATTTTAACAACGCTCTTTTATTGTTTGCATATTATAAAGGAGAGGCGATCGCTGGGGCGATGATTATTTTTACAAAAAATTCCGCGTTTTATCACCACGGCGCTTCAACAAGAACGCATTCCGCAATTTCAGGAGCGCATGTATTGCAGTGGTCTGCGATACGCGAGGCAAAGCGGCGCGGCTGTAATTTTTATAATTTTTGGGGAATTGCTCCAGACAACAAACCGCGCAACCATCCATGGTTCGGGCTCTCGCACTTTAAAAAAGGTTTTGGTGGCTCTTGTGAAGATTATCTCCACGCACAGGATTTGGTTTTAAGCCCGCGGTATTATATGACCTATCTCATTGAGCGCATCCGAAGAGCAAAGAGGGGACTATAGGGGAGTCCGTCCGAAAATTCACTTTTTAGTGAATTTTCGGACGGACTTATATGAAAAACCTTTCCAAATCAGCCTTCCGAAAAGGTGATTTTTGGGGAAATCACCTTTTCGGACAGTCTGTCGCTCGGCGTAACCACCTGCTTGCATATCAACAAATTTCTGTTACAATAAGTCATGTTTTGTATTTTTTATGAAGTTCTTGACAAAAATTCTAAAATTCATTTTTTCTCCAACAGATGTCCAAAAATCGTATCGTAATTTTGTGGGCATCTTGATTTTAGCCGTTTTTGCGTTTCTGTTTAGCTATCCAAAAGGGCCGGACTGGATCCGTAAAGAAGTAAAGTTGCATCTGGGGCTTGATTTAGCCGGCGGCGCGCATTTGGTATATCAGGCGGATGTTGCAAATATCCCGTATGGAGACAAAGAGCTTGCGGTTGAAGGAACGCGTGATATTATTGAACGCAGGGTAAATGCATTTGGCGTGGGCGAGCCTGTTGTACAAACCAACGTGAATGGAGACAGCTACCGCATTATTGTTGAACTGCCGGGCGTTACCGACATTACCGAGGCGATTAAACGCATTGGAGAAACGCCTGTTTTGGAGTTTAAAGAACAGGCAGAGCAACCGGCACCTGTTCCCTTGAGCCCTGAAGAAAAGGCAAAAAGAGAGGTGTTTAATGAAGCGGCAAAAGATCGGGCTGAAGAAATTTTAAAAAAAGCAGTGAACCTTGATTCTGCGGGTTTTGCAAAACTTGCTGATGAGTTTTCTGAAGACCCTGGAAATAATGCCCCCGATGGAAAACAATCCGGCGGGGATTTAGGGTTTCAGAAAAAAGGGAGTCTTGTGCCGGCGTTTGAAGCGATTTTGTTTGATACGCTGAAGGATGGGGAAACATATCCGGAACTCGTGCGGACGCAGTTTGGGTATCATATTATCCGCAGGGTTGCAGAGCGAACAGCGTCAAAGGTGGACGCGTCTGCCCTTGATATAGAAACAGAGGGAGAAGGTAAGTTAAAAGTTGAGGATGTAACGAATAAAGAGGGAGACCTCGAAGGAGAAAAAGAAGTTCAGGGCAGGCATATACTTATTACCACGCAGTCGCTTGAACCCGAAACGCCGCCTTATAACCCATGGGAAAATACAGAACTTTCAGGAAAACAATTAAAACGCGCAAGCGTACAGTTTGATCAAACTTTAAATGCGCCGCATATTTCCCTGCAGTTTAATAGCGAAGGAGCCGACTTGTTTGAACAGCTTACCGAGCGAAATGTAGATAAACCGATTGCCATTTTTCTTGACGGAGAAGTTTTGAGCGCGCCGCGCGTGCAACAAAAAATTACCGGCGGACAAGCGGTAATTACGGGAACATTCACGCTCAAAGAAGCAGAGCTTCTTGCAAAGCGGCTGAATTCCGGGGCGCTTCCAGTGCCGGTGTCGCTCGTCAGCCAGCAAAAAGTTGGAGCGAGTTTGGGCAGAATTTCTATAGAAAAGAGTTTTTTAGCGGGGCTGGTTGGATTTTTATTTGTGGCGCTTTTTATGATTTTATATTACCGCTTGCCGGGAGTTCTCGCGGTTATCGCGCTGGTGATATACGGCATGATTATGCTCGCTGTTTTCAAGCTGATCCCCGTGGTGATGACATTATCCGGTATTGCGGGGTTTCTTTTTTCCATCGGCATTGCCCTGGATGCGAATGTTTTGATTTTTGAACGCATGAAGGAGGAAGTCAGAAATGGAAAGCCTTTGGGATCTGCAATTGACGAAGGATTTTCCCACGCATGGAACTCAATTCGTGATTCTAATGTTTCAAGTTTAATTACGGCATTTGTCTTGATTTGGCTTGGTACTGGTTTAATTAAAGGCTTTGCAATCACGTTAAGCATTGGAATTCTCGTCAGCATGTTTTCCGCAATTTCGATAACGAGAGTGTTTTTAAAAGCGATTGTACCGTATACGAAGAAGATCGCGTGGCTTTGGGGCATGAAGTAGGGTTGCGCGGTCGCGCTCCTTTGTAAAAATCTATGAAAATAATTAAGCACAGCAAACTATTTTTTATCCTTTCTTCCGCGATGTTTTTGGCGTCAGCAGTGAGCATATCGTTCTTTGGGTTAAAGTTTGGAATTGATTTTACAGGTGGGTCGCTCATGGAGGTGCAATTGAACGGGAAAGAGCCGATAACTTCCGCACAGATAGAGGGATCGTTGGCAGAGTTACCTCTTGAGTCTTTGGCTATTCAGCCTTCGGATAATAATTCGTATTTATTGCGATTTGGCGTCGTTTCTGACGAAACACATCAGAACATTCTTCAGAATTTGGAAAAGCTTGCCGCTGAAAGCGGGGAAAACGCAGAGCGAGAAGCACGCACGGTTGAGGAGTTGCGATACGATTCCATCGGTCCGGTGATTGGCAAAGAACTCAAGGAAAAGAGCGTGATTGCGATTCTTATTGTGATTGGGGCGATTATTATTTACATCGCATGGGCGTTTCGAAAAGTTACAAAGCCGGTGCCTTCATGGCAGTACGGCATTATTGCGGTTCTTGCGCTTGTGCACGATGTCGGTATCACTCTCGGGGTATTCTCGGTACTCGGACATTTTTGGGGAGTGGAGCTTGACATTGCCTTTGTTGCCGCAATTCTCACTGTTTTGGGATATTCCGTGAACGATACAATAGTAATTTTTGATCGCATTCGTGAAAATGTGGTGCATCGCGGATCTCACGGTTTTGAGGAAACCGTGAATGAGAGCATCAATCAAACGATAACACGTTCGTTAAATACTGGGCTTACAACCTTGTTCGTGCTCATTTCCGTGTATGCGTTTGGCGGAGTAACAATCCGCTATTTTATGCTTGCGCTGATTGTTGGTATTGTCATCGGAACCTATTCTTCAATTTTCTTCGCAAGCCCTTTGCTTGTTGTGTTTAACAAAGAGAGAAAAAAATAACATGCCGCGAGTCATTTCATATAATGTCGCCTACACCACAGGGATGGACGGAAGCATACTCGGCTATAGTAAACTGTGGCGCAATATCTTTCCTTCGCCGAAAATAGACTTGCGCATTATTGATGCGCTCGCGGAATATCAGCCCGACATTTTAGGGCTTCTGGAAGTTGACAGCGGCTCTATTCGCGCGGGGAGAAAGAGCGAGGCAAAAAATTTTTCTAAAAAGCTGAACTATAAGGGAATTATTGAGGTGTGCAAGTACGATCCGCACTCTATGCTCGGGGTTCTTTCAAAGCTCCCCATTTTTAAATTTCAAACGAACGCGCTTCTTTCACGGTACGAGTTGTATGAGATGAAGTACCATTGGCTCTCACACGGGATGAAACGTCTGGTGATACAAGCATCTTTTAATTGTCCACAGAAGGTAACCCTGTTTGTTGTTCACCTCGCGCTTGGAAAAGGCATTAGGCAAAAACAGCTTGATGAACTCACCATTATTCTTCAGCGCGTTCAAGCGCCGATGATCGTTATGGGGGACATGAACACGTTTGGCGGGCACAGTGAGCTTCATGGGCTTATCGCGCGAACAGAGTTGGTGCGCGGCCCAACCCTCAAGAGCGGCCCAACCTTTCCTTCATATAAGCCTGAAAAAGTGCTTGATTATATCTTAACCACAAAAGAAATTGAAGTAACGAGGTATGAAGTTTTGCCGGTAGCCTTTTCTGATCATCTTCCGGTTTTGATGGATTTTAAGGTGAGCTAAAAAATCTTTGAAATCTAGGGTGTTTTTTTGCTTCAATTTTTAACTCCATTTCCTTTTCGGCATCGAGAATGTCTTGGATTGTTTCAGTTTCATCTGTTGACTTCATATATGTGGATAACTTTGTTTGTATACATTCTAATTATTTTCTATAATACTATATATGCTCACAAAAAAGCAAGCAAATGTTCTTGATTTCATAAAAAATTACAGAGCAAAGCATGACTATGCCCCTTCGCTAGAGGAGATTAAGCGAAAATTCAAACTCGCTTCTGCTTCCACATCCCACTATTACATCAGCAAACTCCAAGATGCTGGCTTTTTGAATAAAGAACATAATCAACCCCGTGCCGTTTCAACAGTAGAAGCAAAACAAACTATTGAAATCCCTATTCTCGGAGCAATCGCCGCCGGACAGTCGATTGAGGCAATAGAAATTCTCGACGAAACTATCACTATCACAAAAGACGAAATCGGACAGCAAGGGAAACACTACGCTTTGCGTGTGCAAGGTAGCAGTATGATTGATGAGGGTATTTTTGATGGCGACATTGTAGTTATCCGAAGACAGGAGATAGCAGAAAATGGCCAGACTGTTGTCGCCGTGATTGATGACAATGAGGCGACACTAAAAAAACTCTATCGTGAGAACGGAAAATTTAGATTGCAACCCGCAAACCCAACTCTATTCCCAATATATCGTGACGAAGTGGAAGTCAGAGGCGTTGTTATAAAAATAATTCGCAATCTTGAATCACAGCTTGATCAAGGGCAATCAAGAGATGAAAAATATGTCCGCAAGATAGATTATTCGTGGGATTATAGAGGTGAAAAAACGAAATCATATACGCACGGAATACATACCTATCCTGCGATGTTTATTCCACAAGTCGGACGAAGACTACTAGAAATTTATAGCGAAAAAGGCGATACCATTTGTGATATTTTTTGTGGTTCTGGTACGGCTTTAGTCGAAAGTAAATTGATAGGAAGAAATGCCTACGGCATTGACCTTAATCCTTTTGCTATTTTTCTTGCTCACGCAAAAACAACCCCTATCAATCCCGAAAAGCTAACAAAAGAATATCTAACCTTGCTTGATAGAGTAGGAAAAATAAAAGATAACGAAATAAAGCGACCAGATTTTAAGAATATTGATTTTTGGTTTAAGGATAAAGTAATTATTACACTTGCCAAGTTGAAAAAAGCCATACGCGACATAAGAGACATGCCGATCCAAAATTTCTTAATGGTTGCCTTTAGCGAGACCGTCCGTTATTCCTCCAACACAAAAACTGGAGAGTTCAAACTGGTTCGTGTGAAAGGAGAAAGGCTTGAAAAGCACGATCCTGATGTACGAGCAATCTTTCATAAAAATGCGAAAAAAAATATTGCAGGAATGATAGAATTTTACAAAGATGCAGACAAGGATTCGTGGACAAAGATTATTTACGGAGATTCATCAAAAGACAACGGAATCAAAGCAAATTCCATTGATTGCATTATTACCTCTCCACCTTATGGCGATAGCCGGACAACAGTTGCTTATGGGCAATTTTCTCGCCTTTCGGCACAATGGATTGATGTATTTGATGATCCAAACGATGCGTCTGGTGTAGACAACGAGCTACTCGGTGGTAGGGCTACTAAAAATCTAACTCATATACTTTCATCGGATTATTTAAAGGAATCATTAGAAAAAATTACGAAACAAGATGAAGCGAGAGCGAGAGATGTTTTGAGCTTTTATATTGGATTGAATGATTGTCTTAAACAAGCACATAAAATTCTAAAATCAAAAAAGTATTTTTGTCTTGTTGTAGGTAATAGATTAGTGAAGCAAGTTAGAATCCCAACTGATTTTATTATTGCTGAATTAGCAGAAAAAATAGGGTTTACTTGCGAAGATATTATTGTTCGAAATATCCCTGGCAAAAGAATGCCTATAAAAAACTCACCAACAAACATTGTCGGTGCTTTAGAGGAAACAATGAACAAAGAAAGTATTGTTGTTTTGCGGAAAAACTAGACCAATTCAACTTTAGTATCAAAGCAGTTATACAACTGGTTTATTTTTACTCGGAAGCCAGTGCCATGATTGCGGACTGATCCGCTAGGTCGGTAGAACATCCTAAAGTCAACAACAAACGAGAGCAGGTAGTTTTGCCTCAAATTTTTTCCCCAAATCTTCCATATCCCAATAGATATTTAGTCGCTTTCCTTTACCAACAATGCGAACCTTGTCTTTTTCTACCTTAAGTTTTAATCCTTGATTGTTATATCGTTTACAAGAAAGAGTGCTGTGCAGTTCTTTAGAACGACCGTTATCTCTTTTTGAATATCCAAAATTATCGAGGAGTCTTCTATCCCTGTCTCCGCCTTTTGGCTGTGGCTCTAATGTAAAGAGTGTAAGCATGGAGCTTGCACTTCTTCGGTATGCTTTGAGTTCTGCAATTTCGCCAATGTCTGGAAGTGAGATATTGTTTTCTTTGATGCCGAGTAAGTCCTCAAGTGTTTTTCCTATTCCAGTATCGCCCTTTCGGTGAGTCTTCACAAAACCAAGTGATTTTATGTTTTTTAGCTTTTTTTTGAGTTCGGAAAGTGTCATATTATTTAATGAAAAAAGGCAAGTCTTTCTCTACATGTTGGAGTTTAAAATTTCAGAGATTTCCTCTAAAGAATTTGCGGTAACGAGTTTTGTGCGCAGTTTTTGAGCATTTTTCTGCCCGCGTATATACCATCCCAGATGTTTGCGCATTTCACTGATGCCGTGATTGCCCTTTAATGCAAACGCAAGCCGCGCATGGTTTTGGATCACTTCTTTTACTCGTTCAAAATTTTTATACGCTGGGTCGCTTGGTTCTCCGCAGAGCGCTCTTTTTATATCGTGAAAAATCCACGGCTTTCCCCATGCCCCGCGCGCTATGCCAAGGCCGTCTGCCTTTGTTTTTTTGAGCAGTTCCAAGGCATGCTCTGCTGTGGTGATGCCGCCGTTTACGATGAGTACTCTATCCCAGATTGTGCGCACGTTTTGCACCATTTCAATGTCCGGCTCTCCGTCAAAAGGCCTCTCGTACGAGCGGGCGTGGAGCATAATCGCTTGCACGGGCAGAGGTTTTATTTTTTGAACAAAATTCAGCGCGGTTACCGCGTGTATGCCTTTGCCATTTTCAATCGCGCTTAAGTCAAAATTTTTTTCTTGCTCGCTCGGTTTAGGGTTGACAGAAGAGCGAATTTTTATGGATACGGGAAGTTGCGAGCCTTCGCAGGCGGCCTGTACTAATTCAAAACAAAGATCAAGATTGCGCATGAGAGAAACTCCGCCTCCGCATTTTACCACTTTGTATGCAGGGCATCCGAAATTAATATCAACGCCGGCAAAGCCCATTTCCTCAAGTATTTTCACCGATTGGAAAAACGTGTCCGGGTTGCTTCCAAAAATTTGGCACACGACCGGCTGTTCATATGGGTCAAAGGCAATCATTTCACGTGTTTTTTTGCTGTCGCGCACCAGCGCTTCCGAAGATGCAAACTCGGTATAAATGACGTCCGCGCCAAATTCTTTGCACACTCTCCGAAATGCCTGGTCAGTAACCCCGGCCATTGGCGCAAGCGCCAAAAACGGTTTTTTAAGTTGTTTCCAAAAATTGTTCATGATGCTATAGTAACGGTATTCTTAAAGTAAAGTTAACTTCACTTTATGGCACAAACAAGACTTTTTGGTATACCACTTTCCCTCTCCTCTGGACTAGTTGAAAGTATTCGCGATGCAAATCCATGGTGGCGCGGTGAACGAGTGGCAAATTTACCCTTGACCCGCAGATGGGCATATCAGCCAATTTATAGCCGTCTTCTAGGAGGTTTGTCTCCGTCAGTAATATTGCGGGGACCACGACAGGTTGGGAAAACAACACTTTTACTTCAAATTATCCACTCACTTTTAGATGAGGATGGAGTAGATCCGCGCAGAATTTTTCGGGTGCAGTTTGACGATTTAGGCGAATTGAGCAAACTCAAAGGAGATCAAATTCTTGAGCTATCACGCTGGTATGCTGATACTATTCTTAAAAAAACTTTAAATCAAGGCGCAAGCGAGAAGAAACCCGCATATATTTTTTTGGACGAGGTGCAAAATTTATCCAATTGGGCGCCCCAGTTAAAATATTTATTGGATATTACCTCCACACGAGTTTTAGTAACTGGAAGTTCTGCGTTGCGCCTTGACCTTGGAATGGACAGTTTGGCGGGGCGAGTGCATACACTAGATATGAGTACCCTTTTCTTAAGAGAAATTGGAGCGCTTCGTACCTTTGGGAATATTGAACCGTTTTTAAAATGGAACGGACTCGCTTCCTTAAAAGAAAAAAAATTCTGGCTGGAGCTTCGTGAATTTGGGTTACAACATAAATCATTGAGGGATCAAGCGTTTGCGGCTTTTTCTGAATACGGAGCATACCCCGTTGCTCAAGTAAATGCACATCGTCCATGGGAGGAGATAGCGGATCAGCTGAATGAAACAGTGATTCGTCGTGCAATACAGCATGACCTTCGTATGGGCGTAAAAGGCAGGCATCGGGATGAACATTTATTGCAGGAAGTATTTCGTTTCGCTTGCCGGTATATTGGACAGACGCCGTCCTCTGATTTTTACATTCATGAGATGAAAAATGTCATGAATGCAAATATCGGTTGGCAACGCATTCTTACTTATCTGAAATTTTTGCACGGCACCTTGTTGATTCAGCTTATTGATTCCTTAGAATTGAGGCTTAAAAAAAGGAAAGCACAGCCAAAGGCATGTTTGTGCGATCATATGCTTCGCGCCGCATGGCTCCAAGAAAAGGTTCCGCTTACCCAAGAAGGTTTGCGGGAATTCCCGCATCTCTCTGATCTTGCGGGACACATTGCAGAAAGTAGTGTGGGATATTTTTTAAAGTCAATTACCGGACTTGACGTCGCTTATTTTCCAGAACGGGGAGCAGAACCTGAAGTTGATTTTATTATAACGATTGGTGAACAGCGCATTCCTGTTGAGGTTAAATATCGTCAACATATTGATTATAAAGACACATACGGATTGCGAGCTTTTATTGACAAGGCTCATTATAATGCTCCTTTTGGACTCTTAATCACCCTTGCGGAAGATGCATCAGTTTCAGACGATCCGCGCATCATTTCAATGCCACTCTCATCCTTCTTAATGATGCGCTGATGATTATTGAAGTAGTTTCACCTTGAAACAAAGAAATAAGAAATTTTCATGATGCTTAAATTTTCATATCAATCAGCGCGATAATAATGCCAAGAACGGAGAACACCCCGGAAATAACCCAAAAACGCATCACAATTTTTGGTTCGCTCCAGCCGATTGCCTCTAAATGATGGTGCAATGGGGCTGACTTGAATATTTTTTTCCCGTTACGGAGCCTGCGTGAAAGTATCTGCAGAATGACAGAGAGTGCTTCAGCAACAAAAATAATGCCAATAATCGGGAGAAGGAAGAGCGAGTTCGTCAGCATGGCGATAACGCCAAGCGTAACGCCGAGCGCCATGGAGCCGGTATCTCCCATGTAAAAGCGCGCCGGAGGAATATTGAACCACACAAAAGACAAAAGCGCGCCGGAGATAACCGCGCATAATGCCGCGAGATTTACTTTTCCCGTTGCAAACGCAATGGCTCCAAACGCCACAAATGCGCATAGAAGCACGCCCCCTGCAAGCCCGTCAAGCCCGTCAGTTTCATTTACGGAAACGCCAGTTGCCGTAATAATAAACATAAAAAGGGGAATGTACCATCCGTGTATGGCGTAGGTTCCCATAAGGGGAATCGTAACGACATCCCAGTTCAGTTTATAAAAAAACCACAAACCGCCTACAAGGCCAATCAAAAGATACCATACAATTTTGTATCGGAATCTGATTCCATCTTCATTTTTCCCTTTGCCCTTGATGCCCCACAGATCGTCTATGAGGCCGATGAGAGCCGCAAATATCATCATGCCGAGGGGCAAGAATGTTTCAGATCGGACGAAAAAGTCCAGCTTTGCGATTGGATGCGGAGCGACCAGCGTGCTGATAAACGCAAATGAGAAGGTAACGATAAGCACTGTTCCCCAAATTAAAATACCGCCCATGGTCGGGGTTCCGCGTTTTTTTTCATGAAGAGCCGAAAAAATAGGCGTATGCCCCGCACCTCTGATTTGTTTGCCGATTTTGTATTTATACAAAAAATGAGTTACAAGCGGAGTGAGCGCGGTTGCGACAAAAAATGAGCATGTGCCAAGTACGCCGATTTGTATAACAGAAGTAAGCATCGCGTGCAAGGGTTATCTGATGTTTTGGATGATTGGTATGCTTGCCGCAAATGTTACGATCTGCAAGCAGGCGCCGGCAATAATCAGAAGTAAAGAGATGAAAGGATCTTTCTTTTTAAAAATAAAGGCGAGGGAAAAATCAACAAGCAAAAAAATTCCCGCCGCACCCGGAAGAATAAACAATTTTGATTTGCTCCCAATAAAGTCTGTGCCGAAATATATGCTGTAGTGCAGGGGTATGATGTCGGCCGCTCGCTTAAAAGCGAACCACGTATACACCCAGAGCCCGCTTTGCACAACAAAAGCGGCAATGATCATCAAGAGAATTTCGTATGTAAACTTTTCAGGCACGTAGCGCTTCATCATAGAAGTACACTCTTCGTTCCACGCTCCGTTGGGGCGAATTTCATAAAACGTGAATATGCACGATTATAACAGGTCGTCTTCAATCAGTAAACATGTGTTTTTTTATGCTATACTAGTATGCAGGAGAACTAAAATGAAAATCAATGACGAAACAAGAACAGTTAAAAGACAAGCTGGTGAAAAATAAAATAATCACCGAAGCGGAATTTGCGCGGTATGAGAAAGAAGCGGTGCGGGAGAAAATGAGCGTTCCTGAATATTTGGCGAATAAGCAGGTTGTTGATGAAACTGTTCTCTATGAGTATATTGCCGACATTTATGAGCTTCCTTTTGTGAGCCTGAAAGACCGGCATATTCGGCAGGATGTGCTGTTTTTAATACCAGAACCGATTGCGATGAAGCACGACGCCATCGCTTTTGATAAAGACGATGAGATTTTGAAGATTGCAACAACAACGCCAGACGATATAGAATTATTTGAATTTATTCAAAAGAAAACAGGAGTGAATATTGAGGTCTATATCGCGTCGCCCTCCGGCTTAAAGGAAATTTTAAAGCAGTATCACCGCGATATTAAGACAGATTTTGAGGAGATTGCCTCAAAGGTTGAAGGCGGAGGAGATGTTGGCGAGGACTTGCAGAAGCTGGCAAAGGATTTGCCGGTGATCAGGATTGTCAACAGCATTCTTGAATACGCTGTTTTTGAGGGCGCGTCTGACATTCATATTGAGCCGACTGAAAAAAATGTACTGATTCGGTATAGGATTGACGGCATACTGCGGGAGGTGATGAACCTGCCCAAAAGCATTCAGTCCGGCCTTATTGCTCGTATTAAAATTCTCGCTAATTTGAAAATTGACGAGCATCGCCTTCCGCAGGATGGAAGATTTAAAATTGAAACAAAAGAGTATAAAATTTCGTTTCGCGCATCAACAATACCGGTGTATGACGGGGAAAAAATTGTGCTCCGTATTTTGAACGAGGATACGTCGCTTTTGAATTTAAGCGTTTTGGGAATGCGGCCATCCCTCGTAGAAAAAATCAGATCGTACATCCATAGGTCGCATGGGATTGAGCTTGTTACCGGACCGACAGGTTCAGGAAAAACCACAACGCTCTATTCCATGATTAACGAGATTAACAAACCGGAAATTTCTATCGTAACGATTGAAGATCCGATTGAGTACCACCTTTCGCATATCAGCCAGAGCCAGATTAACCAAAGAATCGGGTTTACCTTTGCGTTAGGCCTCCGCGCTCTTTTGCGCCAGGATCCAGACATTATGATGGTTGGAGAAATCAGAGATTTAGAAACCGTTGAGGTTGCCGTGCATTCCTCAATGACCGGCCATTTAGTTATTTCAACGCTTCATACCAATAGCGCTGTTGAGGCAATTTCGCGGCTTATTGACATGAAAGTAGAGCCGTTTCTTCTTGCGGCAACATTAGCCATGGTGATGGCGCAACGCCTTGTCCGCAAGTTATGCGATGGGTGCAAGGAGAGTTATCAGATAACCGACAGCGCCGCACTGAAAGAAATAGAGCGTGTATTTAGCGTGAACGAGTTGATGGAGCTTTTAAAAGACAAAAAAGATATTAAAGGCGGAGATGAGGAGCGTTTAAGGTCAACTGAATTTTTTCGCGCGAAAGGCTGTAAAAAATGCAATGAATCCGGATACAAAGGAAGAGTGGGCATTTATGAGCTTTTTGAGGTTACCTCGCTTATCACTGATTTGATTGTAAAAAGAGCATCAATTGAAGAAATTGAAAAAGCATCAGTTTCGCAGGGTATGATTTCAATGATGCAAGACGGATTTTTAAAAGCGAAAGAGGGAATTACCAGCATTGATGAAATTTTGCGAGTAACGCAAGAGTAATTATTGCATACTTAATTATGGCGTTTGAACTTTCAACTAAACTACAGGATCAGAAAAGCGAGGGCGCGGTATCTTCGAATGTTTCTTTGGAAACAGACCGCATTCAAAAAGCGCAAGCGCGGTTGAAGGCAAAGCGGGAAAATACAAAGGATCCGCGAACGCTTACGGGAGTAGACGCATTTTTGGTTAAGTTACAGAAAGTAAACATTACGGAGAAGATTTTTTTTACCAAGAATTTAGCTCTCATGGTGAAAAGCGGCATGTCCCTAAATGAAGCCATTGGTTCTATGGTAAGCACAACGAATAATAAAAAATTTCAGGCCGTGCTTTTGGATTTGAAAGAAGGGGTGGAAAAAGGGCAGGCGCTTTCTGATATTATGGAACAGCATTCAGACGTTTTTTCCGGGATATTCGCGAGCATGGTGCGCGCTGGCGAAAAAGCAGGCAAGCTTGAAGATGTTTTAAATAAACTTGCCGTGCAGATGAAAAAAGACAACACGATTGTGTCAAAAGTGAAAGGGGCAATGATTTATCCGATTATTGTGATGAGCGCGATGGTGGTGGTTGGCATTGTGATGATGGTTGTTGTTGTGCCCCGCGTTACCTCTGTGTTCGCTGAAGGAGGGGCAACACTTCCGGTTCCAACGCGCATTTTGCTTGGAGTGAGTAATTTATTTATTAAACATGGAATTGTTGCCGGCATTGGGGTGATCATACTTTGCGTAATATTTGTGCGCCTCGCGCGGACGCGCCGCGGAACGCGCGTTATTCATAAGTTTATTCTGATCGCTCCAATTCTTGGGCCGATTGTAAAAAAAGTAAATTTGGCTCGTTTTTCAAGAACGCTCGCTTCGCTTCTCACCACGGATATCCCCATTGTTGAGACGCTCAATATTGTGTCAGCAACGCTTCGAAATGTATACTATAAGAAGATTCTTGATGAAACCGCAGAAAATTTGACCAAAGGGAAATCAATGGCATCAATATTAGAACTCTCTCCGTCTTTGTTTCCGTCAATTGTAACCCAAATGATTAAGGGAGGCGAACAGAGCGGCAATTTGTCAGAAGTGTTGGACGGATTGGCGGATTTTTATGAAGAAGAAGTGGATATTATTATGACCAACCTTCCAACAATTATAGAGCCAATATTGATGTTGTGTTTGGGTGTTGGAGTAGGATTTTTTGCCGTTGCAATCATGCTTCCGATTTTCTCAATTAGTAGCGGCGCAATTTCAGAATAATATGAGTTTTTTGATACCAACACGGAAAGCCATAGGACTTGACATTGGCGATTCCTCAATACGCGCGATTTCTCTGGTTGAAAAACACGGGGGAGTGTTTTTAAGCGACTATGCAATGAAAGCGCTTGATGAGGGGTACATCAAGTATGGAGTCGTGGAAAAGAAAGATGAGGTACGCGCGGCTCTTGCAGAGATTTTGGATACAATAATAGTAAAAGGAGATTTACCGAGTTTTGCGGTTGCCTTGCCGGAGTCACGTACGTTTACAAAGTTTATTGATTTGTCCGATATCGGCGAAGCGGATTTTCAAACAAGAATTGTTGATGAAATACGAAGCAATATTCCGATTGACGTGGAAAATAGTTATTATGACTACCAGATTGTATTGTACAAGGACCAAAATATTCTGCATCGTGGGGCGTTACTCGCTGTTGCCGATAAAGACATTGTTGCGGAGTATATTTCGCTTATTGAGAGCGTGGGATATAACGTAACCAATTTAGAGGTTGGGGCGCCCGCGTTGATTCGGAGTATTTTCCCGCTGAATGACGAAACGCATTATCAGCAATTAAATGTCGTTCTTGATATTGGTGAATCGCGCTCAATTCTTATTGCGTATCGCGGCGGTGTGATTTTATTCGTATTAAGCATTCCTATTACCGGCAAGGGAATGGATAAAGTGATTGCTGAAACCCTTGATATGCCGATTGCAGATGCGCGGAAAGCGAGAAAACGCTTCGGATTGAACCCAAATAAGGCAAATAGCCATGTGCGTGCGATTCTCCTGCAAGAAACGGAAGATTTAAAAAAACGGATTGAGCAGGTTCAGGATTTTGTCCGTCAGCATCTGCAAAAGCAGACAAAGGGCATGGCCGATGCTGTTGGATTTAAGACAATTATTGATAAAATTTTGATTACCGGAAGCGCGTCTGATTTGCCGGGGTTAAAAGATGTTTTAGATGAGGCAATGGATATTGAAGTGGCAATTGCCGATCCGCTGATGAATATTTTTATTGAAAAAAATAAAACTTTTCCTGTGAAGGATGTTGGTTCTTACAGTGCGGCAATAGGGCTTGCGCTCGGGCTGATCAAAAAGTAAAACGAATATGATGTTACTGAACTTACTGCCGGACGAAAGAAAAGAAGCAGTAAAGTATACAATCTATTATTACTATGGGCTCCGCATCGGACTGCTTTTGATATTTGTAAGCCTTGTGGTGATTGTGGGATTTAAAATTCTTGAGATAAAGCTGGAGAAGGATTTTGCTTCTCTGAATGAAACTGAAAAGGAGCTGTCGAGGAAAAATTTTGATCTCACGCAACGCGTAACGGCATTGAATAACAATCTTTCTAAAATAGAAGGCATACAAAAAGATTTTTTAACGTGGTCAGATTTTATTTATAGTATTACGAGCGAATTTCCCGCAACGGGCATTACCGTAAGCAACTTTACAGTCAGTAGAGACGCCGGCACATTTTCCATTACGGGTCTTGCCGATTCCCGGGAAGCGTTCCTTCATTTTAAAGAAACTTTAGAGAAAAATCAAGTACTTGAAAATGTAAATTCTCCTCTCAAAAATATCCTTGATGCAGGCCCTATAACCTTCACTGTAACGGGAGGGTTTTTTGCGAAAGTGTTGAAAAAATAACGTGTATGCATTCAAAATTTAAAATTTTTCAAAGAATAGTACTCGTGTTTGCCGCTTTGTTTCTTGTGGCGCTCTATTTTATGTTCATGTTTTATAAATCACTCAAGCGCATTGAGATGGAAATTCGCGTTAAGGAGAAAGAGAGCATCGCAAAATTGGATCGCTCCGCCTCTCGGGAGGTAGTGATGACAGTTTTAGAAAAATTTGAGTCAGATTTTGGGCACATTGCAGAATCTATTGTCAAGAGCGGCAAGGAGCTGGAATTTATTCAGGCTTTGGAGCATGTGGCAGAAAACCGCGATGTTGCGCAAAAGATTGAAATGTCTTTTGATGCATCGTCAAAATCAATTAAGCCCGGTGAAATAGGGAAAATACCGCTTGTTTTAAATGTAACGGTTCCCTATAGAGAATTTTTAAGATATCTTTCAGATTTAGATCGTTTTCAGTATTATGTAGTGATTAAAAGTATAACGATCACGCGTTCTTCGGGAACAGGTCCGTTTGCGGGCGCAAAAAGGCCTTTGCAATCAGGGGAAGAGGTGAGCGCTAAAATTGTCGTACCGCAAACGCAGGTGAACGCCACATTACAAGGTTATTTTTATTGGAAAAACGGAATATGAATTTTACTTTTTCCATCCTCAAAAAAATTAATTTTTCTTATTTGGTCAGGAGCACGCTCAAAATTTTTATATACAGCTGTTTTTTCCTGATCGGATTTATCGGTTTGCAGATTTGGATTATCTATTATTCGTCCATACGCGGTTTGCAACAGATAAGCTCTATTGCGCCAATGTACGCGATACAAAAAATTGATGTTCAGAGATTTAATGCAGTATACGATCGTTATGAGGCAAAGAGGAGGTTTGAGTTGGAGGTGCCAAACCGCCTTACGGATCCTTTTAAATAGATTGAGATAAAGTTTGAGAATCGTATGATAAAAATTCTCAAAGGGAATGATTGTGCAACCGTGTGGTGGAACATTGTAAAGCCAACGGGCAAAGAGGTTGATTCTCTCAAGCGCCAGTTTGCTTTGCATCCCGTCAACATCGCTGATATCGTCGGTATTGCAAAGCATCCAAAAATTGACAAGCATCAAAACTATAGTTTCATGGTGATGCTTTTTCCGATTTACGATAGAAAATCACGGGCGATTTTCCCTTTTGAGATGGACTTTATCCTCGGAACAGATTATCTCCTGACCGTGCATGATAACAAGTTCCAGCCAGTTGCGCGGCTCGTGCGCACGGAAGAAAGAATTCTGCATTCTATGGGGCGTAAAAACTCGCTTTTGGCAAAGCCGCCGTCTTTTGTGATGCATAAAATTTTAGAAGAACTTTTTTTGTATATTTATCCGATTATGGATCACATTACCGAAGAAATAGATGAGATAGAAAAAAGTATATTTCAGGGAAAATATCGGCAAATGGTTGACGAGATATTAATGACCAAGAGGAAAATTGTCAATTTGAGGCGGATTATGCAGTCGCATAAAAATATTATCAGAAAGCTGATTGATAAAGATATCGCGATTCAGAGAAACAGCGAAGTGAAGGTGTATTTTGAGGATCTCATTGACCGCGCGAAAGAAATATGGCAAATTCTAGAAAGCCAAAATGAGCATATCAACGCGCTTCACGCGACCAACGAATCTCTCATTTCTTTTCGTTTAAACGACATCATGAAAACATTGACGATCTTTTCGGTCGTTGTGTTTCCCTTAACGCTGATTGCGGCGATCTTTGGGATGAACACGCAAACGATGCCTCTTGTGAATAATAAACACGGTTTTTGGTTTATTATTGGCGCGATGAGTATTGGAACATTGTGCATGTTTTTGTTTTTTAAGAAGAAAAATTGGCTTTAGACGTATTGGAAATTGAGAAATTTTTGATACATAAATATAATAAAAAATTTTCAAATTCTCTTATGATTACTTTTTATAATGCGCTTGCAAAATCAAAAGAGCCGTTTGTGCCAATCAAAGACGGCGAAGTCCGCATCTATAGTTGCGGACCGACAGTATACGACTTTGCCCATATTGGAAATTTTCGCGCATATATTTTAAATGATATTCTGCGTAGACTTTTTGAATATGGGGAGTATCGAGTGATCTCGGTGATGAATATCACTGACGTTGACGATAAAACTATCAAAAATGCGAAGGAGCGCTATCCAAACAAGAACTTAAAAGACGCTCTTATATCGTTTACAAGAGAGTATGAACAGCATTTTTGGGACGATATGAAAGCGCTTTCAAATCTTGTTCCTCATAAAATTACGCGGGCAAGCGACTATATTTCGCAGATGCAGGATTTGATTACAAAGATATATGAACGCGGATTCGCGTATGGTACGGATGGATCTATATACTTTGATTTAGGCGCGTATTTGAAGAAGTATCGGTATGGGCGCCTTCTTACGCTTGATCTTGAAAATTTTAAAAAAGGCGCGAGAATTGATAAGGACGAGTACGAGCGCGAGGATGTGCATGATTTCGTTCTTTGGAAAGCGAAGAAAGAAGGAGAGCCGTTCTGGGAGTACACCTTTGCGGGGGAGGAGTTCCCGGGGCGCCCGGGCTGGCATATTGAGTGTTCAGTGATGGCTAGTTCTGCGCTCGGCATCCCTTTTGACATTCACACCGGCGGCATTGATTTAAAATTTCCTCATCATGAAAATGAAATTGCGCAGGATACTGCGGGGTTTGGCGTGGAAACGCCGGTTCATTTTTGGCTCCATAATGATCATCTGAAAGTTGAGGGAAGGAAAATGTCAAAATCGTTGGGGAACTTTTACACGCTCCGAGATATTGTAAACAAAGGATATAGCGTGCGAGAGTTTCGGTACGTTTTGCTTTCTGCTCATTATCGGCAGGAACTGGATTTTCATTTTGCAAGTCTAGATGCGGCGCGGGCATCTTTAAAACGCATTGACGATTTCATGCATTTTCTAGATCGGAGTGAAGAGGAAGCAAAAAAACAGATTGGAAAAATTGGCGCGGCCGGGAATGAAAATACCCGGGAGGAATGTCTCTTGCGCGCGTTTTTAGAAGCGCTTGAAGACGATTTGAATACGCCTTCTGCGCTTGCGGCTCTGTTTACAATTATTAAAGGCGTTCATACCTCGAAAAAACCATTCAGCATTCAGAACGCGCAAAGCCTGCGCCGCGCATTTTTGGCGGCTGATCGCATATTGGGCTTGGGCATAGAGGCAAAACAGTCTGTTTTTTCTTTTGATGCAGGCACGGTTGAGGCGCTTGTAAAAAAGCGAAATGACGCGCGAAAACAGGGAAACTTTAAGGAAGCTGATCGCATTCGCGCCGAGATTGAGACGCAGGGTATTGAACTTCGCGACAGCGACCAAGGCACCCTATGGAAAGAACGCTGAATTTTTTATGCTTCCAGATTACCGCGGGAAAAAAGTAGTGGTGATGGGCTTGGGGCTTTTAGGCGGTGGCGCGGCCGCGGCCCGGTTTTTTTCAAAGCAAGGGGCTCGCGTACTGGTAACAGATTTAAAAACGCAGGGAGAGCTCGCTGTTTCAGTGAGAGCGCTCACGCGGTATAAGAATATACGGTTTGTTTTTGGGAAACATCGCGAGGAGGATTTTCAAAACGCTGATCTCATTATTCAGAACCCAGGGGTGCCCGGCAGTTCGCCATATTTGGAAATTGCGCGGCGGGAGAAAATTCACATTGAAACAGATGTTTCGTTTATGATGAAATACTGTCCGGCATTTACGATAGGAATCACTGGAACCAAAGGCAAGACCACAATAACAGCGCTCATCGCGCAGATCATGCCGCATGCGCTCGTTGGGGGAAATATAGGAGTGTCGGTTTTTTCTCTTCTTCCAAAGCTTTCAAAAAATTCAAAACAGATTGTTGTACTTGAGCTTTCATCATGGCAACTTGAAAGCCTCAAAAACGCACGCAGAAGTCCGCAGATAGCCGTTATAAGCAACATATTTCCAGATCATCTGAACAGATATAAGAACTTTACCGCATATAAAAATGCGAAAAAACTTATTTTCAGGTATCAAAAAACAGGCGATTATCTCATTGTGAATGCTGAAAATGCAGAGGCGCGCGGTATATGTAGCGGCGCTCGTTCAAAGGTTTTTCTTTTTGGAGGAACCAAGGCGCCCTTGTTCGGCGTATTTTTGAGGGATGGCTGGATTGTTTTTTCTAACGCACACAAAACGGAACGCGTTGTCCGTGTGGATAAAAGTCGTTTAAAGGGGGCTCATAACAAAGAAAATGTGATGGCGGCTGTATGCGTTGCAAAAATTTTGGGAGCGCCAAATCGTATCATTGCAAAAGCCGTCTATCAGTTTCAAGGCGTTCCTCACCGCATGGAGGTTGTTGGAATGTATAAGGGGGTAGTGTATTACAACGATACGGCCTCAACAGTTCCGGAGGCTACGATACGCGCTGTGCAGTCGCTGGCAGAGCAGGGGAGCGCAGGGCGCATCGTGCTCATTGCCGGAGGTTCAGATAAAAAATTAAATTATGGCGAGTTTGCGGTTGTGACTGCGTCTTTGTGCAAGAATGTGATACTCTACAAAGGAGCAGACAGCGATACCGCAACCGACAAAATGTTTGAAGAATATGCGAAGCGCGGATTTCGTTCTTTTGTGCTTACAGCAAGCCTCAAGGAGGCTTTGAACACCGCGGCTGGAATTGCAAAAAAAGGAGAGAGCGTTCTTTTTTCTCCGGGAGCGTCAAGCTTTGGAAAATTTGTGAATGAATTTGACCGCGGCGCCCAGTTCGTTCGCGAGGTCAGACGTTTATTTTAGTCTTGAATTACGAAATGGGTGATTGCAAAGCGTATGCCAAAAAGATCAACACAACACAGCATGGATTATTGGCTCCTTGGCATTGTGATTATTCTTTCGCTCATTGGGATGCTGATGCTCGCGTCAGCATCGGTGGTGATTTCAACAGATAAATTTGCAGATCCGTACTACATGATAAAACACCAACTCCTTTTTGGTTTTATCCCAGGATTTTTTTTGCTTATTCTTTTTTCAAAAATTGACTATAAATTTTGGCAGAAGTACGCAACCCTTCTGTATATTGTATCTGTCGTTGCTCTTATTCTAGTGTTTGTTCCGGGGCTCGGTTTTATGCATGGCGGAGGCAGGCGGTGGATTACGCTTGGTTTCACCACGCTTCAGCCGAGTGAATTTGCAAAGCTTGGTTTGACAATTTTTTTAAGCGCATGGTTTGTGAAAAAAGGAGAAGAGGTCAGAAATTTCATGTACGGCTTTATTCCCTTTTTGATGATTCTTGGAATTATTGCAGTCTTAATAATTTTAGAGCCTGATATTGGCACGCTCTCTATAGTTATGGTGAACGGCGTTTCCATAGCCTTTGCGGCACGAACAAAAATTATGCATCTTTTTTTGCTCTTGATTGCAGGCTTTTTTGGATTTTTCGCGCTCATTCATAAAGCGACGTATCGGTTAAATCGGATAACTGCATTTTTGGATTCATCGGTTGACACGAGCAGAATTAGCTATCAAATTCATCAGGCGCTTATTGCTATTGGTTCTGGAGGGTGGTTTGGGCTTGGGCTTGGGCAGTCCCGACAGAAGTATAAATATGTGCCGGAAGTAACAGGGGATTCAATTTTCGCAATTATTGCCGAAGAGTTAGGGTTTATTGTTACCGTACTGATTTTGCTCCTCTTCTTCTTGCTGTTGTACCGTATTTATAAGATTGGGCGCGCCAGCGAAGATCCATTTGCAAAGTACGTCAGCGCTGGTATTATGGCATGGTTAGGATACCAGACACTCATTAATGTTGGTTCTATGATTAAGCTTGTGCCCCTTACAGGGCTTCCGCTTCCTTTTGTGAGTTTTGGCAGTTCTGCGCTGTGGGTTATTATGATGGGCACCGGGATTGTTTTAAATATTTCAAAATCCACGCGTTAAAGAATTAGTTTTATGAAGATTCTTTTTGCGGGCGGCGGAACGCTTGGGTCAGTCATGCCGCTTTTCGGGATTAAAGACGAGTGCGAAAAAGAGGGTCTGCATGCCCGCTATTTTTGGGTGGGTACAAAACATGGCCCCGAGAAAGCGCTGGTAGTTTCCGCAGGAATACCATTTTATGAACTTCCAACAATAAAATTGCGCAGATATTGGAGCATGAAGAATGTGGGCGATGTTTTTAAAATGATTTCCGCGCTTGTGCGGTCTTTGTTCATCATTCGTACGCTCAAGCCAGATGTTATTATTTCTGCCGGAGGCTTTGTGGCGGTGCCGCTGATTTGGATTTCAACGCTGTTTCGCGTTAAAGTGATGATTCACCAGCAAGATATCGTTCCGAGCCTTACAAATCGGCTTGTTCAATCGTGTGCGCATAGCATTACTGTTGCATTTGAAGAATCGCTGAAGGATTTTCCGCGAGATAAAACGATCTGGATTGGAAATCCGGTGCGGAGCGAGATTGAAAAAGGTAGCCCGGGCGCATCCTACGGCGTATTTGGGTTCACTCCCGGTATTCCAACCGTTTTAGTGCTTGGCGGAGGCATGGGCTCATTTTTTTTGAATGCGCTCATCGTGTCTGCGAAGAGTGAATTGACGGCATTTTGTCAAATTATTCATGTGCATGGAGGAAAAAATCCGGCGGAGCCGAGCGAAAGATACCGCCCGGTGGAGTTTTTGCGCGAGCGTTTAAAAGAAGCATACGCGGTTTCAGATATTGTTATCTCGCGAGCCGGACTTTCTACGTTGACTGAACTTGCTTACCTTGCAAAGCCGACAATTCTTATTCCGCTTGCGGACACGCATCAAGAGCGTAATGCAAAGTATTTTGCGGAACATGGCGCCGCGGTTGTCTGCATGCAAGAGGATGTCACACCTGCAGTGCTCGTTTCAGAAACAAGAGAGCTCCTTGCGAGTTCAGAAAAGCGCATGAATTTGAGCGCATCTATTCATACGCTGATGAAACCGAATGCAAACGCTGAATTTGTAAAAACGCTTGTTGCATTGATGAGCGGTTTTGATTTCAAAACATTCTAAAACAAGATAACAGCGATAAGAATGAAAGATTTTTTCAAGAAATATAAAAAAGTTCATTTTGTCGGCATCGGGGGAATTGGCATTTCCGGGCTTGCGCGGCTTTTGTTAAAGCATGGTTGTGCGGTCAGCGGATCAGATATTACGGCATCAGGCATGACAGAGATTATTGAGCGGGAAGGAGGGCGTATTTTTATTCCTCACAGCGGGGATAATGTTCCGTCACCTGTTGACCTGCTCGTGTACTCATCGGCTGTGCCAAAAGATAATCCAGAGTTAAAAAGAGCGTCTGCTTTCGGCATACCGATCAAAAATTACTTTGAGGCGCTCGGCGAACTTGCTCAAGAATATGTGACATTTGCCGTTACGGGCATGCACGGAAAAAGCACAACGACTGCGCTCACGGGTTTAATTTTAGAGTCAGCGGGATATGACCCAACGGTTATTGTAGGAACACAGGTTCCAGAGTGGAGCGGAAACATGAGGTTTGGCAATTCGTCTGTTTTAGTGGTAGAGGCGTGTGAATATCGCGCGCAAATGAAGCATATTGACGCGAATGTGCTGATACTTACTAATATTGATGCCGAACATTTAGATTACTATAAAAATATAGAGCATGTTGAAGAGGAATTTCGCGCATATCTTGCCCAGCTTTCAAAAAAAACGGCTGGCAATAAAGCGCAAAAAATTGTTGTGTTTAATAAAGATGATGCGCGTTTAACATCGTTGATGGATCCAATGCAAGAATTTAAAAAAGTGAGTTATTCGCTTGCAAGCGGGGCAGACTTTAGCGCCGGAGAAAGACTTTTAGATCATTCTATAAAGACGCAACAGTTTGAAGTTGTTGAGGCCGGAACACAAAAAGGGCGCGTTACGATGAAGATTCCAGGTGATTTTAATATCGCGAATTCTCTTGCGGCGATAGCCGCGTGCCGGAGTTTTGGAATTTCTTTTGATATCTGCAAAAAAGCCGTGAGCGAGTATAAAGGCGCATGGCGGAGGTTTGAATATGTCGGCACCGCACAAGGCGCTTTAGTATATTCAGACTACGCGCACCACCCGACTGAAATTAAGGCGACGCTTTTTGGTGTACGATCTTTTTATCCCCATGCGCGGCTTATCGTTGTGTTTCAGCCGCATCAGCGCCACCGTACGCGCGCTCTGTTTTACGATTTTGCGTCGGCATTTGATACAGCAGATTTTCTCGTACTGCTTGACATATATGATGTTGCCGGCAGAGACGAGGCAATCAACGAGGATACCGGCTATAAACTGTTTGAAGAGATAGGAGCGCGGGGAAAAACGCCTGTGCGGTTTGCGCGAACCCTTGAGCAGGCAAACGAGTATGTGCGCGCGCAGGTACAGCAAGGCGATGTGCTTTTCATTGTAGGCGCGGGCACTGTTGACATTCTTGCGCGCGATATGCTCAAAGAGGGTTCTTTTGAAGCGGGTAGGTTGTTGCCTGCATGTATAAAGAAACATGAACCTCTTGCGCCGCACACAACATTTAAAATAGGCGGATTCGGACGGTATTTTGCCGAGGTAAGAAACATGAGCGATTTTGAAACCGTTCGTTCATTTGCGCAAGATCATCAATTGAAATGCGTTGTGATTTCAGGGGGGAGTAATGTGCTGATTTCGGATAAAGGTTTTGCAGGCATGGTTATCAAGATGAACCTTACTGATCTTTCGGTTGAGAGGGATCGCGCACTCATTTCTGCCGGCGCAGGAGTAAGCATGAGCGGCTTGAGCCAAGAGTGCGCCGCGACCGGGCTTTTCGGGCTTGAGTTCGGCATTGCAATCCCCGGAAAGGTTGGCGGGTCAATTTTTGGAAATGCAGGCTGTTATGGCAGTGAAATGAAAGATGTCGTGAAAAGAGTTTTCATTCAGACGGAGCAGGACTCGCGTTGGTTGAGCGCAGAAGAGTGCGAATTTGCATATCGCGAGAGTATTTTCAAACGAAATAGATCGTGGGTTATCGTGAGAGCGGAGTTTGCGCTGAAAAAAAAGAATAGAAAAGTTATTTTAGAACGCATGAAGGCATTTCTTAACGATAAAACACAATTCCAGCCGCTTGGCAGAAGGGCCGCTGGATCTATTTTTAAAAATCCTCCGCTTGAAAATGGGTCCCCTCTGTTTTTTCTCATTCACCGAGCAGGTGGTTCAGCTCCACCGATAAAAAACGGGAACATAGCGGCGTGGTGGCTTATTGACAAAGCTGGTTTGCGCGGGGCGCGCGTTGGGGGGGCAGAAGTTTCAAGTAAGCACGCGAATTTTATTGTGAATCTAGGACATGCAACCGCAGACGACGTTCACTCGCTTATTTCTTTGATTCAACAGACAGTGTATAAAAAGTATACGATTTCACTGGTTGAAGAGATCCAATATATTGGAGACCAATGATTGACAAAGCCTCAAAACAAATACTCATTTTTTTTATATCTGTTTCGTTTTTTTGTTTTGCGGTTCTTGGCGTTTTTATTTATCCTAAAGCAGTAATTATACTTGACGTTGAACAAGAGCCGTTTGTTGTGAATTATGAATTTGAAGTTACTGCAAATATTGGCAAAACGCTCTTTGACTTAAAAAAATTGCCCGGGCGCGCATTGTATGCAGGGGCCGCACCGCAGGATCAAAAAGCGCTCGTCAAACAGGGGTATATTTTTCCCGCCCTTTTTGATAGCGTTACGCTTGAATCGGGCCAGATTGTTCTTGGGTTTAAAGAAGAGGATTTATTTGCGCTCGCAGAGTTTTGGCTCAATAAAGATAAGGATCACTCTAAAGAGTTCGTCATGAAACTCCCGCGAGGCATTCAGTATCGGGGCGGAAAATTTGAACCAGAATCGTCACGTGGCATGCTCTCGGTTCGCGTTGAAAATAGCGTCCGCTCCATTACTGACATCTCCTCTATCAAAGAAGAAATTCTGGGGTTGCGTCCAGATGAAGCAAAAGAGATTATTTTGAAGGATACTTCTATAAAAGCAGTAGCAATTAATCTTTCACCGCAATGGTTTGAACACATACCGTTTATTCAGAATCGGGTTGTTGTGTTGTTTAAAGCACCCCCATCCCTTACTCCCCTTCCTTGACATAAAAGAATGAGAGAGTATACTATTGTTAGTTCTTAGCGAAAAAATCAATTTTTACAGCATTCATTTCTCTCTCTTCTAAAGGGTATAGCCTACCCTGATTATTTTTTAATGCCACAAGCAGAAAAAACAAATCATGGAAATGATCAGTCGTTGACGCATTCTGTACCGGGTGAATCGGCTGTAACTCATTCTTCTTTTTCAACAAGCTCCGCATCCGGAATAAGCGGAAAGATGGATGCTCGGGTAAATCGAAAAGGATTTATTGAGGCTCAAGGAGTAGTTGAAGAATTGCTTCCATCAGCGTCTTTTAAAATTATATTGGAGAACGGCTACGAGATACGCGGGTATCTTTCTGGAAGAATGAGAATGAATAGAATTAAACTTTTGCCGGGCGACCGTGTGAAAGTTGAGTTAAGCCCATACGACTTGACAAAGGGGCGAATTACATATAGAAATTAATCTCTACTATGAAAGTACGATCATCGGTAAAATCAATCTGTGCAAAATGTCAAGTGATACGTAGAAAGGGGAGGGTAAGAGTAATTTGTAAAGCTTCTAAAAAGCATAAGCAAAGACAAGGATAACGTATGGCGAGAATCGCTGGTGTAAATCTTCCGTCAAAGAAAAGAATTGAAATAGCTCTTACCTATATTTTTGGTATTGGCATCACCTCTGCGAGGAAAATTTTACAACAGGCGCAAGTTGACCCTTCTGTGAAGGTGAGCGAATTGTCAGAAGTACATGAGAATAAATTGCGAGAAATTATTGAAAAAAATTATAAAGTAGAGGGAAACTTAAAGCGTGAGATTATTTCAAATATCAAGCGTCTTAAGGAAATAGCGGCATATAGGGGTACTCGGCATGCGCGTAATCTTCCCGTGCGTGGACAACGCACAAAAACGAATTCGCGCACGGCTCACGGAAACGTGAGAAAAACTGCCACAAGCGGTAAGAAGGCGAGCGCACAAAAGACGTAGCATTTTTTATTTATTTTTTTGTCTGTATGTCGGAAGAAGTGAAAATTCAAGAGCAGGAAGCGGCGGCAGAGCCGTCAGATCAGAAAGAACAGTTGTCAGATCAGAAGGGTGTTTCGTTAAAAAGCCGCAAAGCCAGAACGCAGAAGACAACAAAACCGCCGAGCGATGACGCAACGAGCGTTCATTTAGATGACGGCACAGCCACCGAAGAGGAACGCCCTTTTGACTTAGACGTTGCGTTACGAGAAGATTCTTTTCAAGAAAGAGGCGATGAAGCGTTGTTTGCGGACGATACTCCTGTGCCAGCAAAAGAAGGGAAAAAAGTTTCAAAGAAGGGAAAAAAGAAAAAAATAAAACGAGATATTCGGCACGGTCGTGCTTATATTAAGGCAAGCTATAATAACACACTGGTAACGATTACCGATGCGCAAGGCGGGGTAGTGGGGTGGTCCTCGGCGGGACAGATGGGGTTTAAAGGACCAAAAAAAGCAACTCCTTATGCGGCAGGCGTTGTGGTGAAAAGTGTTATGCAAAAAGTTGCTGAATATAATCTTAAAGAAGTAGCTGTATTTTTATGCGGAGTTGGACAGGGAAGAGAGGCGGCGCTTAGAGCCTTAAATGCTCAAGGCATGAAAATTTCGTCAATTAAAGACGTAACGCCTATTCCTCATAATGGGTGCAGGCCATCGAAGCCGCGCAGAGTATAACGTATATGGGAAGAACTCAAACAACATGTAAAGTATGCAGAAGAGAAGGAGAGAAGATTTGCGATTCTGCAAAGTGCGCTATTGTGAAGCGAAATTATCCCCCGGGTGTACACGGCCCAAAGAGGCGCAGGCGTATTTCAGGCTATGGCGCCCAACTTCGCATGAAGCAGAAGGCAAAGAGTATATATGGTCTTCGCGAGCGGCAATTCAAAAATTTATTTCAGGAAGCGGCAAAAAATACAACCGACGTAGGAGAGCAACTGTTGAGGCTTTTAGAATCACGGCTTGATAATATTGTGTTTCGGGTTGGCTTTGCCTCAACGCGCGCTCAAGCACGGCAACTTGTTACGCATGCCCACTTTTTAGTCAATGGGAAAAAAGTAAATGCGCCGTCGTATAGAATGAAGCCGAACGATGAAATAGAAGTAAAGGAGTCGTCAAAGTCAAAATTTTATTTTAAAGAATCAATAAGTTTGGTTCAAAAAGTGAAGCACCCGGACTGGCTGGTATGGAACGGGAAATCAGCGCGTGCGAAACTTGTTGCTCCGCCGGATATTGAAGACGTAAAGCGAATGATAGATTCTAAATTTATAGTTGAATATTATTCTAAATAATGAAATGATGCGTATCTTTTTCTAATTTTAAGCATTCGTGAGACAGAAACGGATATTAGAAGACGATACTTACATTTCATCTGGTCACTCTTATGGAGGAAATTTCTCTCCCCAACAAAGTACATTTTGCACAAGACAAAGCGAATCCTTATCGCGCTACTGTAACCATTGAACCGTTTTATCCGGGCTATGGCCATACTGTGGGAAATTCACTCCGGCGCGTGCTTTTATCGTCGTTGATTGGCGCGGCAGTAACGAGAGTTAAAATTAAGGGAGTTGATCATGAATTTACAACAATTTCAAACATGAAAGAGGAGGTTTTGCAACTGATTCTCGGGCTTAAACAGTTGCGGGTAAGAATGCACACGGATGAACCGCAGAGGCTTATTTTAAAAGCAAAAGGCGCAAAAGAGGTTACCGGTGCTGATATTGGAAAAAATGCGCAGGTTGATATAGTGAATTCTGATTTAGTAATTGCAACGCTTACGGATAGCAAGGCAGAGCTTGAAGTGGAAATTGTTGTTGAAAAAGGCAGAAGTTATTTGCCGGTTGAAGCTCGTCCGCATGAAACAGAAATTGGTATGATATCGGTAGATGCAATTTTTACGCCGGTTACCAAGGTGGAATATAAAGTTGAAAGTTCGCGCGTAGGCCAGCGTACAGACTTTGATAAGTTGATTTTGGATATAGAAACAGACGGCTCGGTGAGTGTAGAGCAGGCAGTGCAGCAGGCAAGCGCACTTTTGGTTGCCCATTTTAGCTTTTTAGCGTCATTTGATCCGTCAGAAGAAAAGTCAATGATTGAAAATAGAGCAGAAGAAGGCGGTGATGCTGATGCAATAGAAGAAGAAGGTGAATCAAAAAATATTGGCAAAAAAAGATAAAAATTAATGGGAAACTAATTTTTATGAAACACAGAATGAAAAATAGAATATTGTCACGTAAGGCTGGCCCCAGGAAGGCGCTGGTAAGGGGTCTTGCGTTGAATTTAATTAAGGCGGAAAAAATGGTTACCACGCGAGCTCGCGCAAAAGAAATACGCCCTGTTATTGAAAAGCTGATTACGCTTGTAAAGTCTCCACATTTATGTGCGCGCCGGTCAGCGCTCACCGCATTAGCTGATCCGCTCGTTGTCAAAAAACTCGTTGAAGAAATCGGCCCGCGCTATAAAGAGCGGAATGGGGGATACACGCGTATCATCCGCCTCATTTCGCGCAAGGGGGACAGCGCGGAGCGCGCAAGGATTGAATTTGTTTAATATCTCTCTCCGATGCAGAAAACCTCATCAAAAAAACATACCATAGACGCGGAAGGAGTAGTTTTTGGAAGGCTCGCTTCTCGCATTGCTGTATTGTTGATGGGCAAGGAGAGGGTTGGCTATCGTCCTTATGAGGACCGTGGCGGATCGGTTGAGGTGATTAATGCGGCAAAAATAAAATTTACCGGACGCAAACTGGATGAAAAAGTATACTATCATCACACCATGCATCCGGGCGGGCTTAAAACAAAAACAATGAAAACATGGTTTGAAAAGGATCCATCAGCGGTTTTGAAATACGCAGTTGCAAAAATGCTTCCCAAAAACAAGCTCCGCAATAATTTTTTGAAACGCTTAACGATTTTACCTTAATATGCATAGAGAAGAAGATAATCTCAAAATGAATTTTGTGGATAGTCCGCAGGCAGGCGATGATGATGCGGCTCCAATCGGTAACGCATCGGTTACATTAAACGACAGCCTTGCCCTTGAAGATATGTCTATCATCAAGGGCAAGAAAAGCGATATTTTTAAGGGACGGAAGTATTTTTTCGGTCTTGGGAGAAGAAAATCCTCAATTGCGAAGGTTCGCATATATGCAGAAGGCAAGGGGCATATGTATGTCAATAATAGAGAGTATCGGCAGTATTTTCCTCATTTTGAATTTCAAAAAATAATTACACATTCTCTTGATGTTGCCAAACAGCGTGCAAGTTTTGATGTTTCTATTGTTACAAGCGGCGGCGGCATGCGAGGACAGGTAGAGAGCATTCGGCTTGGAATTGCGCGAGCGCTTGTTATCGCAGATCCAGAGTTGCGATTTGTCCTCAAACAAGCGGGGCTTTTAACGCGTGATCCGCGCGTGAAAGAGCGCAAAAAGCCGGGGTTAAAAGGCGCTCGCAAAGCACCGCAGTGGGCAAAGCGGTAGGGGAACATTTATTTGAAGGGCGCAGTAAAGCTTGCTACACTACGCTCATGGAAAAACACAAACCCCTGAAATTTGCAAAAAATGTCCTTCTGTATATCAGCGCAATTGGAATCCAGAAAGTTCTTGTAACGGCATATTTTTGGTACTATTCAACTCGCATTTCGGTTGCGGACTTAGGAACATACGTTTTTGTACTCTCGTTTACTTCGCTTTTTTCAATTTTTATTGACGTTGGGCTTTTGCAAGTGCTCACGAGAGAATCCGCAAAAGATTCCGCAACAGGAGAGCTGTATTTAAAAAATATACTCGGGTTTAAGTCCTGCTCCGCCTTTATCGTAATTGGCGTTATTTTTTTTATACACCACCTTTCTCCAAAAGCTCCGCTTTCGCTTATTGTAGTTGCAATGTGCATCATGGTTTTTGACAGTTTTAAGCAGACACTTTACAGCTTTGCGCGGGGAAAGCGAAATTTTTTCTTTGAAAGCGTTGGCGTATGCCTGTACCAGCTCATTACAATCGGCATTGGAGTTGCCGCGCTTTATTTTTCAAAGGATATCATTTACTTGCTGTTCGCGCTTCTTACCGCAAGCATTATAGATGTTGTTTATATTATTGTTGTGCTTGGAGTAAAATTTAAAATTTCCACAAAACCTTCGCTGAATTTTTCTGTTTTAAAAAAAATTCTCAAAATGGCGCCTGCGTTTACGTTCGCGGGAATTTTTAATAAGGGTTATGAATCTACAGATTTGATTATGATTCGCTATCTTGCGAGCGAAACCGCGCTTGGTTATTTTGCGGTGCCGGGAAAAATTATGAGTTCTTTGCAAAATTTAGTGCCAACCGCATTCGGTTCTGTTCTCTTTCCCACAATGAGTAGCTATGGTACGCATCATCCGCAGAAGTTAAACCAGCTCTTGCATAAATCATTTTTTTATCTTCTGCTCATTTCAGTGCCTTTGAGCATCGGAATTTTTGCGTTCGCGCAGGTGTTTATTGAAACGCTTTGGGGGGATACATTTCAGCCCTCGGTTCTGCTTCTTCAAATTTTAGCCTTTTCAATTCCTTTCACCTTTTGCTCGTTTCCTTTCGGGGCATATTTAAATGCTTCGGGAAACGAACGCTATGCAACGAGTAATCGCGGCGTTATCCTGCTTCTGACGATATTGATTGATATAACGGTTATTCCTCTTTTTGGTATTGTGGGCGTTGCGGTCGGGTGGCTTGCAACCACAATCCTTTTATTTTGTTTAGACCTGTTTTTCACCGCCAAGTGTATACAATTGCGGTGGCGCTCTATGGCGCTCTCTCTCGTAAAAGTGTTTGGAATTGCCCTTTTCATGGGCGGGGCGGGGATACTCTTAAAACCCTATGCGAGTATTTGGATTCTCGTTCCATTGCTTATTGCGCTCTATGTTGGCAGTGCGTTTTTACTTCGCATTGTAAGCATGAAAGATTTTCGCGCGCTCGCACAGCTCTAACAACCCTGATATTTTATGAAAAAAACATTACTGATAACGCTTGAATTTCCGCCGAATATTGGCGGTGTCGGGCAGTATTATTGGAACCTCGTACGGGCATTGCCCGTTGGAAGCGTTATGATTTTAGCGCATGCTGATGATACGTCAGAAGAAATTGAACAGGGCGTTTTGGTCCGAAGAACTCCCTTTGTTTTCAAAATTCGTTTTTTCCATTGGATAAAAGTTTTTTTTGAAGTCTACAGAGTTATTCAGAGAGAAAAGATTGAAACGCTGTGGATTGGGCATGTTTTGCCGCTTGGTTATATTGGCATACTGTGCAAGCTTATTTTAGAAATGCCCTATACTGTTTTTTGCCATGGCATGGATGTTGCCCGTCCTTTGGTACGCTTCAGAAAACGCATACTTGCCGGCTGGATACTCAAAGCGGCAACCCTCGTTATTGCAAATTCAAACTTTACTCGTACTATTATTGAAGCGTATGGGGTAGATGAAAAAAAAATTTTTGCGCTTCATCCTTCTATACAGAGCGCTGAACTGGCGGTTGCGCCAGATACGCCAACGCCTCATTCCTTTTTTATTTTAACTGTGTGCAGGCTTGTTGAGCGCAAAGGAGTTGAATTTTCTTTGCGCGCTTTTGCAAAGATTGCGCATACATATAAAAATTTTACTTATATCATTGCTGGAGAAGGGGACGATAAAATTCGCCTTGAGAAAATTGCGCGCGATCTAGGCCTTGCAGACAGGATTTTTTTTCAAGGAGCGGTAAAAAACAAAGCGGAGCTTGCCGCTTTGTATAGCGCATGCTCTGTTTTTATAATGCTTCCTTTTGAGCCGTACGAAGGAGATGTTGAAAGTTTTGGAATGGCGTATCTGGAAGCGAATTTATTTGGTAAACCTGTGGTTGGAACGTGGTCTGGAGGAGTTTTGGAGGCAATCATCAATAACCAAACTGGAATTTTGGTGCCGCCTCAAAATGTGGATCAAGCGGCGTTTGCGCTCAAACGCCTGCTTGGAGATTCCCGCTTTGCTCAAAAGCTTGGGTGCGCGGGCAGGGAGCGGGTTTTGCGACATTTTTCGCCCGCTCTGCTTGCTGAACGGCTTTTATCATTTTTAGCATGAAAAAATTCAACGTAGTGCTTTTTGCCATGTCAAGTTATAAAGAGTGGGCGCGCGGCGTGAGAAACCGCAATTATTTTATTGTTCAAAATTTGTTGCGCCATTTTGCTCTGCACCGTATTTTACTCGTGAATTATCTTTCGCCTACCTTTAAAAGATCACTGCGGGTGGCGCATGAAAATCTGTTTTTCTCTGAAGGGCTGAAGGTGAAGCGCGGAATTTTCTCCAGTATATATCAGCCGTTTGAAACCATGCGCGTTTTATCAACCATAAAAAACTATACTGCTCCAAAAGAATTTTCAGCAGAAGTTGCCGCAGAGGCGCGCGAATTTTTAGGCGCTTTGCCTCTGTTGGTGTGGTCGTATTATCCGCTTTCAATTTCATACTTTAGTTTTCCCTTTGGTGTTTTAGAAAATCAGAAAGTGCTCAAGATTTTTGATGCGGTGGACAATTGGATGGCGCACCCCGCATACCTTCAAAAAAGGCATATTCTGCAGAAAAATTATGAATATATTGAAAAACATTGCGATGTCATTTTTACAGTGTCCAAAAATCTAAAAACAGGGCTATTCCCGCATGCTCGCAATGCACATGTTGTGCCAAATGGCGTTGATTTTGCTTTTTTTAAAAAGGTCCCTGTTGGTGAGAGATCCAGTTTTCTGAAGGGGATAAAACGGCCTATTGCAGGTTACGTTGGAACTATTGAAAGCAGGATTGACGTTGATCTGGTAAACTTTCTTGCGGAGAGAAATCCGAAAATTTCATTTGTGTTTGCCGGGCCAATATGGAAGTCTGCGGAGGTAGATCGTCTGCGAGGAAGACGCAATGTGCATTTTATCGGACGAGTTGCCTATGAACACATTCCCGCATTGATGCGAGAATTTAGCGTTGGGATTATCCCGCATCGCCACACCGCGCTTACGGCATCCATGGATCCGATGAAGGCGTACGAGTATCTTGCGTGTGGAATTCCGGTTATAGCAACCCCTGTTCCTCTGCCAAAAAATCTTGCAAGGTGGATTCAAATTGCCGGCACCATGCTTGAGTTTAATGCTTTGCTCGGTGAGTTGATCAAGCAGAAATCGCCCCGGCTCCAGAGTAAAGCAGAATTAGAGCGGGTACTCGCATTAAGCGATTGGAAATATAGAGTGGATGATATGCTGGATTATATCCAAAAAAGCGCTCTGTTGGACAAAAAATGACTGGATACAAACGCTTAACATTTCAATTATCGCATGCTATGATAATTTTGTTTTTATGGTAGAGTATATCTCAAAAATAAGTTTGAGGCAATTTTAGGAATCCCACCAAGCCTGCGGCGGGTGGAATTATATTCAGGACATAGTTATGGATTTGTCAATAGTGATTGTAACGTGGAATGTTCGGGATTTGCTTGAAAATTGCCTCGCTTCCATATACCGCGAAACTCGAGGGATATCCTTCGAGGTTTTTGTTATAGATAACGGCTCAAAAGACGGAACCGCACAGATGGTTTCATCAAAATTTCCTACGGTGAAATTGATTCGCAATACTGAAAACAAAGGTTTTTCGTATTCAAATAATCTCGGCATTAGAAAATCAAAGGGTCGTTTTATACTGCTTTTGAACCCTGATACTTTGATATTTCGGGATACGTTTCTTGATACGCTCATATTTATGGAGCACCACCCCGAGTGCGGAATTGCGGGCATTCATCTTCTGAATAGAGATTACACGCATCAGGATTCTGTGCGCCGTTTCCCGAAATTTTTAGATCAGGCGCTCATTCTTTTAAAACTGCATTTGGTATTCTCGCAGTCGCGTGCAATGCAAAGATATGTGGAAAAGGACTTTGATTATCTTGTTGATGAATACGGTGAAGATAAAGGCGAAAAGAATTTTGAGGAGGTCAATCAGGTGATGGGCGCATACTTCATGGTGCGAAGGGAAGTTTTTCAGAAAATTGGTCTTTTAGACGAAAGATTTTTTGTATGGATGGAAGAGGTTGATTTTTGCAAACGCGCGTATGATGCGGGTTTTAAAATTTATTACACGCGGGACGCAAAAGCGATGCACTATTATGGAGCCGCATTCAAGCAAATTTCAAGCCTCCGCAAGCAGATGATTTTTGCCCACAGCATCAGAAGGTATTTTATAAAGCATCATGGAATTGCGCAGTACGCGCTGATTGCTTTTCTCTCGTGGATAAGCGTTGCGCTTGCCGCGGTGATTCAGATCACCCGGGCGAAAGAACGCAGGAACGTGACGAAAAGTTATATACGAAAAGAGAAAGAATATATATGAACCCATTTGGAAAATTTTTTAAGATTGCTCTTGCGCTTATCGCCGCTGTCTATGCGCTTTCCGTAGCCGGCTTTAATGAACCTCTGATTGCCACTATCAGCTTTTGCATTATTGTTGGGGGAGTGCTTGCGCTTTCGTTCATTGATTTGCGGTACGGAGTGTATGCCGTACTTGGAGAGTTATTTGTAGGAGGACACGGCCATTTGTTTGACCTTTTCCTTGGAAATTTTGTGCTGTCCGTGCGGATGGGGATTTTTCTCGCAGTTCTCATTGCGTGGTGTTTCAAGCTTGGGCAGGAGGCGTTTTCTGGCCGCTCTTTCTGGAAGTCTGAATTACTCTGTTTTTTTAGAAAAAATGATTTTTCCCTTTGGTATGCGTTGTTGTTTGCCGGAGCAGGCATAGGAGTTGCCGAAGGCTTCATATTCAAAAACAGTAAAGCGCTCCTGTTTGCTGACATCAATGGGTGGTTTTTTTACGCTCTTGTTGTGCTTTTTTTTGCGGTTTCAGAAAAACTCAAGCGGCGGCAGTCGCTTGAAATTATTCTGCAATTGCTTTCTGCGGCGCTCGTGTGGCATTTCATTTCAGCGGTCGTACTTGAAATGATTTTTTCCCATAAAGATGACTTTTGGCTCATATATAAGCCCTTTACCGGACTTGTGTATAAATGGCTCCGCGATTTGCGCCTGTTTGAAATAGGGGTGTTTCAATCTCGTTTCTACAGGATTTTTTCGCCCTCTTATCTCACTTCAGTGGTAGGATTTTTTGTTTTTTTGTGGGTTGGTTTGAGGGTGCTGATTCAAAAAGGGGATATCAAGAGCGCGTTTCAGGATAAAACAATTCGCGCAAACTGGCTTTTGGTATCCCTCGCAAGCACCACGCTTATGATAAGTCTTTCACGGGCGTTTTGGGCCGGAATTGCTTTTGCGCTGATTTGCAGTATTCTCTATGCCTTCATGGTTGTCCACATACAATGGAATCAGTGCGCGCTCTTTTGTGCAGGGCTTTGCGGATCGCTCGTTTTTGCCTTGACGGTGATTCTCATCGCCTTGAATATTCCCATTTCAACGATGTTGCAATTCACATACCCAAGCGATATTCTCTCGGAACGTCTTATCCTCACAACAGATGATCCAGGAATAGGGAGCCGGTGGGCGCTCCTTCCCGTACTGAACACTGCCATTTTAAAGCGGCCGCTTTTTGGCTACGGTTTTGGAAAAACAGTGAGATACCAATCAAAAGATCCGCGAATTGTAAACATAAGCCAAGGAGATTACACAACGTATGTATTTGAATGGGGCTATCATGATTTTGCCGTGAAAATGGGCTTGGTTGGCCTTGCCGCGTATCTTGCGCTGATTTTTGCTCTCGTGTTGAGCGCGCACCGAATGCTTGCAGAGAATAAAGAGAAATCTTTTGAGCGCTTTTTTTTATTTGGAATAATGTTTGGTTTTATTGGAATTTCTGCGGTTCATTTTTTCAGCCCCTATCTGAACCATCCGCTCGGCATTGGGTATGTTCTTCTTGCAAGCGCTCTATTTTTTAAAACGAGGACTTAGGCATTTGGCGATCTACTTTATGCGTAAGTTCTGAAAACTATACGTCGAAGTGTATGAGATTGGAAATACGAAATTTTTGCATCATCGCGCATATAGATCACGGCAAGTCAACCTTGGCTGACCGTCTTTTGGAAATCACCAATACCATAGATAAACGGCACATGCGGGATCAGGTTTTAGACAATATGGACATTGAAAAAGAGCGCGGCATCACTATTAAACTCCAGCCGGCGCGCATGGAGTATGCGCTCAAAAGCGATCCAAAACGGGTGTATGCGCTCACGTTAATTGATACCCCAGGACATGTTGATTTTACCTATGAAGTTTCCCGTTCGCTTGCGGCAGTTGAGGGCGCCTTGCTGGTGATTGATGCAACACAGGGAATTCAGGCGCAAACTCTTTCAAATTTGTATTTGGCAATAGGCGAGGACCTCGCTATTATTCCGGTCATTAATAAAATAGATTTGCAAAACGCGGATCCTGAAAAGGTTTCCTCTGAAATTATTTCACTTCTGGGCGTGAAGAAAGAAGAGATTATTCTCATCTCTGCAAAAAACGGCACGAATGTAGAGAGCGTTCTTTCTGCGGTTGTTGAACGTGTGCCCCCTCCCCGCGTTTCAGATGAAGACCGGCGCGGCATGCTCCAAGCGCTTATTTTTGATTCATTTTTTGACGAGTATAAAGGCGTGGTTGCCTATGTGCGCGTGGTTTCAGGCGCGATGAAAAAAGGGGATCAGGTGCTCTTTATTGCCGCTCATACATCCGCCGAAGTGCAGGAAGTAGGATCAATTGCCGTTACCTTTAAAGAACGGGAAAGTTTGTGTGCGGGCGAAATTGGCTATGTGGTTACCGGCATTAAAGAAGTCGGCAGAATTCGGGTTGGAGATACGGTAACATTAAAAAATAATGTGGCTCCTTCACTTCCAGGGTATAAAGAAATCAAGCCCATGGTATTTGCGGGTATTTTCCCGCAGGACGCTGACCGTTTCAGTGATCTTCGCGACGCGCTTGAAAAATTGAAGCTGAACGATTCGTCGCTTGTGTACGAACCGGAAAATTCTCAAGCACTCGGTTTTGGCTTTCGCGCCGGATTTTTAGGGCTTTTACATCTTGAAATTGTTCAAGAGCGTTTAAAGCGCGAATATAATATGGATCTCGTTGTAACTGTCCCATCTGTTGCCTATATGGTGCATCTCAAAGACGGAACAACAAAGCGGATTACCTCTCCCGCCGAACTGCCATCCTCCGCGCTCATACGGTTGGTTGAAGAGCCGTGGGTAAAGCTTGAGATCGTAACACCAGAGGGGTGTATTGGTCCGCTTATGGATCTGCTTGAAAAAAAACGGGGCGTATATCACAATATTGAATATATATCAGAAGGCGAGCACAAGCGTGTGATTCTCTCTTATTCTCTGCCGCTTAAGTCCGTGCTTGTTGACTTTTACGATCATATAAAAAGCATTTCGCAGGGGTATGCGTCTATGAATTATGAATTTTTGAGTTACCAGTCCGCAGACGTAAGAAGGCTTGATATTCTTGTTGCCGAAGAGAAGGTAGAAGCGCTCTCAACAATAGTGTACACTAATGACGCTTATGCTGTTTCTAAGCGTATTGTAGAGACTATTAAAAATAATTTGCAGAAGCAGATGTTTGTGATTAAAATTCAAGCGGCGATTGGCGCAAAAATTATCGCGGCGGATCGCTTAAGCGCTCTCCGCAAAGACGTAACCGCAAAGCTCTACGGAGGCGATGTTACCCGCAAGAGAAAGCTTTTAGAGAAGCAAAAAAAAGGCAAGAAGAAAATGACGGCAATCGGCAAGGTGAAAATCCCTTCAAGCGTATTTTTGCAGGTTTTAAAAAAGTAAAGCGAGGGCTTTTATATGCCGCTTACGTTAGAGAGCAAGGAAAAGAGGGTAAACCCAACCATTCCTAAAATCATGAGAACAGCTACCACGCTCCATGCGCGTTTGAGCTGTTTCCTGCGTTTGTTCATAAGAGTAATTGTGTAATTTTCTCACATGAGCTTTTATTGTCAAGGAGATTGCCATCATGGTATGATACATAAAATCAGGTCAAAATGAGGCATACTATTATTGCTCGGATATTTTTTTCAAAAATTGGCCTTATCCTTGGGCTGACTATTTTCATTGCTGTTGCATGGGCATTCTATGGTGTTTTAATGAAAAGACGCGCGGTTGATCGGGAAATAAAGCTGATACAGGATGAGATAACAGTCCTTGAAGGCGAAAATTTAAATCTTGAAAAACTTGTTGATTATACAAAATCTTCCTCGTTTATTGAAAAGACGGCAAAGCAGAAATTGAACCTCAAGAAGAAAGGCGAGGTTGCGGTTATTATTGAAGAAAGTAAAAACATGAAAGGGCCGGCGGCGACAGGGCAGGTTAACATGCGCGAGAGGGATGTTTTTTTTCAATCTAATGTTTCTCGGTGGTGGACGTATTTTTTTGGCGCTCCAGCGCCGTAACCTTTGAATATACTATGAGCGATCAATCAAAACAACACATGTATTCTGACGCAGAGAAAGAGAAAATACGCAATGAAATTTTAGAGGCTTTAAAAGAAGAATCGACAGAAAGCAAAATTGCAGAACATAAAGAAGTGAAAGAAATTGTGAAAAACGTGGTTGCGGGGAAAAAAGATGCCTCATTACAGGCAAATCAGAAGGCACTTGCGGTGAAAATGGAAGAGAGAGCATATTCCCATACCCTTAAAACAGCCGCAAAAAAAGCCGCGGCGGGCGTTGTGGTAAAAAAAAAGCGATTTGGAAATGTATCTAGAGGTATTCACGTTGAACTGACTCATAAACCAAAAAACTTGCTTCTTTTTCGCATGATGAGTATAATTTTTGCTGTTGCGCTCGTTGTGTTTTTTATCATCTTTATCATTTTTGGGAATCTTGTGGCTCAATACGGCACGCTGTGGCAAGGAAAATAGTACGCGCCCATGTAGCTCAGTCGGCTAGAGCAATGCTTTCGTAAAGCAGAGGTCGTCGGTTCGAATCCGACCATGGGCTCCAGAATCAAACTTTAATTAGACTTTACAAGTAATTATTTTTTTGAGTATGCTGTTTGTCGCCTATTCCCTGGTAAAAGATGAGGCTATGCACGTTGCCCTCTCGCTGATTGTTGCCGGAGTTGGATATGCGCTGAACGCATACGGCTTTGCGTTTTTTGTAGTTTGTTTTCTTGCGGGCATCACGATTGATGTTGACCATCTTTTAAACTCTGCCATCGCCAAAAGGATGCGCCTTCCAATTGATGCAAGCATGGTGAGGTACGGATCCAATGGGTATACTATTAAAATACTGCATGGCTTTGATGTGGCTTTTATTGCGGCTGGGGTTGTTTTTTTGATAACGCGTAATTTCCACTTTGCGTTTTTTTTAGGCATGAATTTATGCATACACGAACTGTGGAATTTTATCGTGTATCCTCATTCCTGGCGCGAACTTTTTCTCACAACAAGGTGGCGCGCGCGTTTTCGTCCCGGAATGCGGGAAAAAGCGACTGGGCTCATTTTTGCTCTCTCCACTCTTAAGTTTTAGAAATTTATGCTAAAAGAAAAAATGTATACGCAGTCAATGTCCGATTTTTTAGGCCGCATGGGAAAATTTCTTCCTTTCACGCCTAACGGACTAACTTATCTTACCGTTGTGTTTTCGGCAATCGGATTTTATTTTGCGTCCCGCAACAATGCGCTTGTGGCACTTTTGTTTTTTCTTTTTGGGTGCGGTATGGATGCGCTGGATGGAGGGCTTGCTCGTTTTTTAAAGTTGCAGACGCATCTGGGAGCGTTTTTAGACGGGACATTAGATCGCTTTGTAGATTTTCTTTTGCTTGCATCTTTTTGGTTTTTTGCTCTGCCCGATGTGATTCTGCCATTTCCTATCATGATGTTTGCGCTCGGCTATTTTACGCTCCTTCCCAGCTTTATTGTGGCATATGCAAACCATAGGAAGGCGGTTGATGACCCGGATGAAAAAAAGGTATGGCGCATCATGCATCGCACGGAAATGCTCATTTTGTATTTTATTGCACTTGCGGTGATACCTTATAATCCTTTCTATGCAAGCTCTATTCTGACTGGAGCGTTGATACTTAATATTATTACCTCTTTCCAGACGGTATTTCTTGCAGTAGCAAGATCCAAAGAAAGGAAGACCGCGCTCCGAATATTTCGTTAATGAGGAAGTGGTAATGAATATATTTATTCAAATTTTATGGTTTCTCCTGCCAGCCGCCGCGGCTAATATGAACGCCGCGCTTTCAGCAAAACTTTTTCCAAGGTGGAGACTACCAATAGATTTTTACCATACGTTTAATGGACGAAGAATTTTTGGAAACCACAAAACAGTGCGCGGCATTCTGTTTGGACTCACTGCAAGCGTTGTAGTTTTTGCGATTGAGCGCGAGCTGTTTTATTCGTATGTATCAATACGTTCATTGAGCATTGTTGACTACTCTCATATGACGCTTGCATTTGGGTTTGCGCTTGGAGTTGGGGGACTCGGCGGGGATCTTGCGCGAAGTTTTTTAAAACGCCAATTGGGGATTGCGCCTGGCAAGCCATGGGTTCCTTTTGATCAAGTGGATTGGATTTTAGGGGCTCTTTTTGCCTCGCTCATATTTGTAAAATTGTCCCTATCGTTCTTTCTTGCCTCCCTCGTAATTGGTTTTTTCGTTCATATGATTATAAAAATTATCGGGCGACTTCTGAAAGTAGACAACGCATGGCTGTGACTCCAGTATGCAAGATGCGTGAAAAAATTTTGTGTCATCCCCCGCCCGCTTATTTGCGCAAGCGGGCGGGCGGGGGATCAAAAATTGTTGCTTTTATTTTGGTTTAACTTGACCGTTTGATTTTTTCATGGTAGTTTAATAGTGAAGATTACAATGTATTTATGAGTACAATCATTTCTAGATTTTTCGTGGAAATGACAAAAGCCTTTTCTTTTCAAAGGTCGGATTTAGTGAAACAAAGAAAGGGCTTTTTAAATTTTATTATTTTGAGTCTTCTTAATTATTAATTATTTTATAACCTATGTTTGTTACCATTATTAACGACTGCCATGACGCAAATGCCATGGGGCGCCAAACAACGCGCGCGGCGGCTTTATTTGAATGCCCTGTTGAAACAATCGGGGTTCAAGGAGATCTTGAAGCATCGGGAAATCTTATTGATGTTTTAGATTCAGCCGAAGGACGCAGGGGTGTAGTGCTGGTGAATGTTGCACCGCGGCACGGAAGAAGCAAGAAGTGGAAAAATGGTTCGCCGTTTGGTTATTTTTATTATAAACAAACGATTGTTGTTGCATCAGTTGAGGGCGTAACGCTTTCACTCATAAAGAAATTAAAAGTTGTTGATACGATTGAAATTTTTGATATTGCCACGGTTCTTCAAGCGATGGCCGCGGAAAAAGTAGTTCCAGATGATTTAACAGAGCGTGTGTGCTCAACGCAATTCCGCAGTTTTGAATTTTTACCGCGCGTCGCTCTGTGGTTGCTTGAGGGGAAAAATATTCCATCAGAATCAATGGACGTGCAAAAATGGGAAGAAATTTTTGACGCTCCACCGGCAGTATGGTGGGTGGACAATTTTGGCAACTGCAAAACAACGATGCTCCCTGAAGAAATTGGGCATAAGCCCGGAGTTATTGTCAATACGTATGTTGGGCCGCTTGATTGCTACACGCACTTAAAAGATGTGCCGAATAATCAGGCCGCGCTTATTATTGGAAGCTCTGGGTTAGAATCTCATCGTTTTATTGAAATCGTGGTGCAGGGAAGAAATGCTTCAACCTTTTTTAGCCTTCGTTCCGGGTCTTTAGCGTTTCAAAAGTAGTGGGTACAGGTGCGGTGGAGCGGGTGACCGGGTTCGAACCGGCGATCTTCTGCTTGGGAAGCAGACATTCTACCACTGAACTACACCCGCGCACGGATTCACTCTATCAAGCGCATATTTTTGTGTCAATTGCGCGCCGTTTAAGAAAAATGCTACAATGATATACGCTTACTTTTTGATGAGTATTTTTTTGTATGATTTTATTAAAAAATGTTACGAAGGTGTATGCTCCATCCGTGCATGCGGTCAAGAATATAACCCTTCATGTTGGAGCAGGTGAGTTTGTGTTTATTGTTGGGCAGAGCGGCACCGGAAAAACTACAATTATCAAGCTTGTTACCGCAGAAGAGCCTGTAACATCAGGCAGTATTGAAATTGGCGGCTGGAATATTACGCGAATTAAACATCGCGAGGTGCCGGTTTTGCGCCGCCAAATCGGCGTGATTTTTCAGGATTTCAAGCTTTTGCCAAAAAAAACAGTCTTTGAAAATGTAGCGTTTGCCCTTGAAGTTGCGGGAGAGCCGGTTGCAAAAATTAACAAAATTGTGCCACAGCTCTTGCGCGTTGTGGATATAGAAGATAAGGCGCACCGTTTTCCCCATCAAATTTCTGGCGGGGAAAAACAGCGCGTTGCAATTGCGCGGTCGCTTGCGCATAAGCCCAAATTGATTATTGCAGATGAGCCAACCGGGAATCTGGATTCCATTAACGCGCGCGGTATTATAGAGCTTTTAAAGAAAATTAATAATTTAGGAACCACAATTTTGATGGTAACCCACGACCGCGAAATTGTGAACTCGCAGAAGATGCGCGTGGTTACTTTAGACGAGGGAACGATTGTCAATGATCAGCGCATTGGCAGATATATTCTTTAGCTTTATTTTTTATGGTATTTGTAACCGCATATCGCGTTATTAAATTTGCGCTCCAGAATGTGTATCGCAATATTTGGCTTTCACTGGTAACAATAACCATCATGATTCTCGCGCTCCTCTCTGTAAATTTTCTTCTTTTTTTAAACGTGCTCGGAACAGAGCTGATTGTGATTGCGCAGGATAAAGTGAATATTCAAATTTACTTTAAAACTGAAGCCACAGAGGCGGAGGTTCACGCCGTTGAGGCGGATTTACTTGAAATTGCGGAAGTTACGAACGTAAAATTCGTTGGCAAAGATGAAGCGCTCGGGCAATTTGTTTCCAAACATCAAAGTGGAGTTATTTCGCGCGCTCTTGACGAACTGGATCGCAATCCTCTTGGAAATTCTCTCTATGTGAAATCTGATTCTCTGGATGCCTATCCAAGTATTTTGAAGCACATTGAGCGGGCAGAGTATCAAAAATTAATAAAACAAGAGAAGCTTATAGACCACGAAGCGCTCATTGCAAAGATCAATACCATGTCCGGCACTGCCAAGAAAGTTGGCCTGTTTGTCAGCCTCATTTTTGCTGTTATTGTGGTGCTTGTTGTGTTTAATACCATTCGGATTGCAATTTATACGCATGGAGAGGAAATTGGAATTATGAAGCTTGTTGGAGCGTCTAACTGGTTTGTGCGGGTGCCATTTATTGTTGAGGGCTTGGTATTCGCATGGATTGCAACCCTTATTGTAACGGTGATTATGTTTCCTTTGCTTGGCGCACTACAGCCGTACGTTGAAACATTTTTTGAAGGGTCATTCAGCATGCTTGCGTATTACGCGAGTAATTTGCCGAGTATTCTGATGTGGGAATTTATTGGCGCGTCGCTTTTGAATATCGCGGCGTCAAGCATTGCAATAGGGAAGTACCTGAAAGTTTGGCAGCCAGAATTAGAGAAACCTAAAAAATGATTAAAGCATACAAATACAGGATTTACCCTACTAAAAAGCAAGAGATAGAATTTGAAAACAACATTGAGGCGTGTTGCAGTATATGGAATTGGGCACTTGCCCCGCGATATGAGGACAGGGAAATTTATTTAAAAAGTCTTAGAGAGGGTGTTAAAATAAAAACAAAAATACTAACCTATTGGAATCAAACTTATCTCTTCACCAAATTAAGAAACGAAAACCACGCTTTGAAAAAGTATCACTATGGCATGTGCGCAGATATTATAAACAGAGTATATAAAGCACAAAAAAATAATTTAAGCGGGAGGGCAACATTTCCTCATTTTAAAGGTAAATATAAGCCGATTTCTTCCTTCACTTTCCATAAAGCCTCAAAAAATTTAATTACTGAAACAGGCAATAAGCTCTCTTTAGTGGAAGTTCCAAAAATCGGAAAAGTTAAAATTTTTTTAGACAGACCATTGCCGGAAGGGAAAATCAAGACACTTCAGATTATCAGAAAGCAATCTCACTGGTATGCGGCAATTTCTATAGAAATTGCCGATGTTCCCAAAAAAGAGATTTCTTCAATTGTTGGTGTTGACGTAGGGCTTGAGAGTTTTTTGACCACGTCAGAGGGCGAGAAAGAAAATCCCCCAAGGTATTTAAGGAAGGCTGAAAAAAAGCTGATATTACTTCAAAGAAAGGCATCACGTCGTAAATTGGGGAGCAACAGAAGAAGAAAAGCAAATAGAAATGTTGCAAGGCTTCATGGAAGAATTGCAGATAGACGCAAAGATTTTTATGGTAAAGTTGCGCACAAGCTGTATTTTCGTTATGATACGGTAGGCGTTGAAGATCTGCAAATAAGAAACATGGTAAAAAATCGCCATGTAGCCAAAAGTATATCTGATGCTGGTTGGGGTAATTTTGTACATGCGCTTGAAAATAAAGCAGAAAGTGAAGGATGCCGCCTAATCAAAGTTCCGCCTCAATATACCTCGCAAATATGTTCAAGATGTGGTGAGATAGTGCAAAAAACATTATCGGTACGCATGCATAAATGCGATAAATGCAATTTAGTATTAGATCGCGACCATAACGCGGCAATAAACATCAGAAACAGGGTAGCTTCTACCCTTCGGGGAGGGAACACAGCCGACTGTACCCGCAAATCCCTTAAAAAAGGAAAGAGCCGAGAAACCAGTAAGTCCAAAATCCAGCTATTTTAAAACAAATTCAGGGTCTAGAACCTATAGGAGATTGGCGTGGTAGTTGAGCTGTTTCCTCAACCTTTTATCAATTGAAAGAAAGGGCAAAACGGTACTTAAAGAGGGACAGCGCTTGCGAAAGGACTAAAA
>Ga0075956_105_pt1 | contig 49998 bp, 39 predicted proteins | sample RifGroA2_FD_68050 | JGI IMG/M metagenome (GOLD analysis project Ga0075956, IMG submission 68050) | Parcubacteria bacterium GW2011_GWA2_44_12 | reverse complement strand
GCAATTCATTATCGGCGCGGGGTTTTATAAGGGCATGTGGAGCAGTTTGAGAATGAAGACTTTTAACATGGATAGTCTTATCGCCATCGGCACTTCAACCGCTTTCTTTTATAGCTCATGGCGATTGATAAGCTATGTCGCGGAAACAGGCAGTGTTGTCGGTTTAAACGGAGAAAAAATTCCAGAACTCTACTTTGAAACTGCCGCATTCCTCATTACCTTTGTTATTTTAGGCAAGTGGCTTGAAGCAAAAACAAAGGGGAGCACCTCGGATGCGATTAAAAAATTGATGGGGCTCAAAGCCAAGACCGCGCGTGTGAGCAAAAATGGCGTCGTCGCGGATGTGCCGATTGATCAGGTGATAGTAGGCGATATAATCGTGGTTCGCCCTGGCGAAAAAATACCGGTTGACGGCACGGTTGTGAAGGGGCAATCCTCGGTGGATGAGTCCATGATTACCGGCGAAAGCATCCCTGTTGAAAAAAATCCCGGAGCTACCGTTATTGGCGCAACCATCAACAAGCACGGCAGTTTTGAATTCACGGCAACCAAAGTGGGAAGTGAAACAACGCTCGCCCAAATTATCCGCATCGTTGAAGAAGCCCAGGGGTCAAAAGCTCCGATTCAGGCTTTTGCGGATAGAATTTCCGCCTACTTTGTGCCTATTGTTATTGTCCTTGCGATTATTACATTTTTAGTCTGGTACTTGGCGTTTGGAGCGAGTCTCGCGTTTTCGCTCATGGCATTTACGGCCGTCATTGTCATTGCCTGTCCGTGCGCTCTTGGGCTTGCGACGCCAACCGCGATTATGGTTGGCACGGGCAAAGGCGCAGAGCACGGCATTCTTATCAAAGGCGGAGAGCCGCTTGAAGCGGCGTGTAAGATAAAGGGAATAGTGTTTGACAAAACAGGCACCTTAACAAAAGGAGAGCCAGAGGTGACTGATATCGTAAGCGCTGGTATGGCTGATGAAGAAGAAATAGTGTCTGTCGCGGCAAGTTTGGAAAAACTTTCCGAGCATCCGCTTGCAGAAGCGATTGTTAAATACGCAAAAGAAGAATCTATTCCACTTTGTGAAACGGACGATTTCCGCGCGGTTCCAGGGCATGGCGTCCAAGGCGTGCAAAACGGCAGAACCTATTATTTCGGCAATCGGAGATTGATGACGGACGTAGTTGGTATTTCAACTGATGCCCTTGCAAAAATTGAACGTAAAATCCGCAAACTGGAAGAGAGCGGAAAAACAGTGATGATTTTGGCTTCTCCTCAAGAAATTCTCGGGCTTGTTGCGGTTGCAGACACTATTAAAGAGACAACTGTGGAAGCGGTACGCGCGTTGCAAGATCAGCACATTAAAGTATTTATGATTACTGGCGACAACCGCCGCACAGCTGACGCAATCGCGCGCCAAGCGGGCATTAAAAATGTATTGGCAGAAGTTTTGCCTCAAGATAAAGCGGAAAAGATAAAAAAGATGCAAAAAAGCGGTATCAAAGTAGCAATGGTCGGCGACGGCATTAACGATGCTCCTGCGCTTGCGCAGGCAGACTTGGGCATTGCGATGGGATCGGGCACAGATGTTGCCATGGAAACCGGTGGCATTGTTATCATCAAAAATGATTTGCGTGACGTCTTAACCGCGATCAATTTGAGCAGGGAAACCATGGGCAAAATTAAACAGAACATGTTTTTCGCCCTGTTTTACAATGTGCTTGGAATTCCGATTGCCGCGCGCGTCTTTGCTGGGATCAAGCTCGGTATCAGTAGTCTCTAATTCTCTGTTCTTAAAGAGGTTCAAGCCGGGAAAACGAAACTGGCTATCAATGGTAGCGCCGTTTGCAATGGGCGTGTTCTTTACAATCATATTTCTTGTGTTTGCGAGATTGAGCAAAATGGAATAAGGCACAGCGAGAAAGGCGTTCTCTGACGCGCTTTTGCATTTTTTGTTTTGTCTGATATAATACTTCCGTTTATTTACGCTAAAGATGATTCATGTGCCGCATGATGTTTTTGGAAAACGGAAGGGAAGCAAGAACCTTGAAGACACCGGAATATTTGTAGAGAATGCTGTGCGCGATCCTGCGCAAAAGGTTGTATATGTTGACGAAAGTGGGGAAACCGTGAGTGATCCGCACAGCGCGTCTGCGGGCGGAGGCAATTCTTTTTTCTCGTTTGTTTTGGAACTTTTGAAAATAGCGGTTATTTGCACGGCGATTATTCTGCCGATACGGCTTTATGTGATGCAGCCATTTTCCGTGAAGGGATCATCAATGGAGCCAAATTTTTCAACAGGCGAGTACTTGATTGTTGATGAGCTGACGTATCGCTTCAGGCCGCCTCGGCGCGGAGAAATTGTGGTGTTTCGCTACAAACTCAATAAGCAGTTTTTTATTAAGCGCGTGATTGCATCTCCGGGCGAGGGCGTGAAGATAGAAGATAACCGCGTGCTGATTTACAACAAGGATCATCTAAATGGCACGCAGATTTCGGAAATAGAATACTTGCCTGCAACAACATTTACTTCCGGCGGTCCTGACAATGCCCCGCTTGAGGTGGGTGATAGGCAACTCTTCGTTCTTGGCGATAACCGCGCCGCGAGTATGGATTCGCGTTCAGCAATGGTTGGGTTGATCAGTTTTGATGATGTTGTCGGGCGCGCATTGTTTCGCGGGTATCCTTTTAATAAAATTGGGTTTATAAAAAATCCGCTTTATCAAGAAAGATAAAAAATTTTATATTTTAGAATTTTCATATTTTTATGCCACGAAAAAAAGCTATCCCAAAAGCGAAATATGGGCATGTAAAGCCTTCAAAGCAAGGGGCGGAAAATGCAAAAGGAAGTGTATCTATTCGGAAAAAGGCGCATGCGGGCTTTAAAAGCGTGCGCGGCATGAGGGATATTCTTCCTCTGGATCAGCCGTATTGGGATGGAGTCGCGCACCTCTGCAGAAAAGTTGCGGAAGACTATGGCTTTCGCCCGATTGATACGCCGGTGATTGAACAGGAAAACTTGTTTAAACGGTCAATCGGCGACGTAACTGATATTATTCAAAAAGAGCTTTTTTCGTTTGAAGATCAGGGAGGGGAACGCCTTGCACTGCGCCCGGAGTTTACGGCATCTATATGCAGGGCATATAGCGAGCGCGGCATGCTGAACCTGCCGCAACCGGTAAAAGTGTATGAGTATGGAACCGTGTATCGGCATGATCGTCCGCAATCCGGAAGATACCGGGAGTTTCGCCAGATGGACATTGAAACAATAGGGAGCGATGATTCGGTTACGGACGCTGAAATTATTATTGTGTGCTGGGTTATTTTAAAGACCCTCGGCATTGACGTTACGATTCAGATGAACAGTATGGGAAGCGTTGAATCTCGTGTTGAATATAAGAAAATACTGATTGATTATTACAAACGGCGAAAAAGCGATTTGTGCGAGGAGTGCGTGAACCGTATGAGAAAAAATCCATTGCGGCTTCTTGACTGCAAAGAGAAAGAATGCTCTGAATTGGCAAAAGACGCCCCGCCGATTATTGACCATTTAGACGAAGATTCAAAGGATCATTTCATGAAAGTTCTGGAGTATTTAGACGAGTTTGACCTGCCGTATATGCTTAATCACAGCATTGTGCGAGGGCTTGATTATTATACAAAAACGACGTTTGAGTTTTGGTACGGTGGTGAGGAGAAAGGAAAGCTCGTTGCCTTGGGAGGCGGCGGCAGATACGACGGGCTTATTGAAACAATCGGCGGACGTCCAACTCCTTCATGCGGCGCGGCGCTTGGCATTGATCGCATTGTCGCGCGTATACGAGAGGGCAATCCGCAGTCGCCTCAAACAAAAAAATTTGATGTGTATCTTGCGCAGTTAGGCATGCTTGCGCGAAAGCGCGCTCTGGTTCTTTTTGAAGAGTTGCGGACAAAAGGGTTCAGCGTGGCGCAGAACTTTTCAAAGGACGGCTTGCGCGCGCAGTTTGAGCTTGCTGACAAGGCAGGGGTAAAGTACACGCTGGTTTTAGGGCAAAAGGAGATTGTCGACGGCACCATTCTCCTTCGCGATATGGAGAGCGGTATGCAGGAAACGCTCAACATTCAAAAGGTAGACAAAGAACTCCGTAAACGGCTAGATAAGTGAGCATACCATTTCCATTGTTTTTGTTGACACGATTGGCATTTTTGGGTATAGTAACCAGTGTAAAAAATGGTTTTGTTTTTATATTCTTAATTTTGAAAGGGGGTTTGAAGTTTATGATTCATGTAATTCGTAAAGACGGAGAATCAATTGAAAATCTCTTCCGGAGATTTAATACAAAACTGCGCAATAGCGGCAATCTTTACCTGGTGAAAGGAAAGAAGTACTTTAAAAAGAAAATTACGAGAAACGCTCAAAAGAAAAGCGCGATTCATCGGACGAGAGTAAAAAATTATTATGAGTTTCTTGTAAAAAGTGGTCAATACGATGAAACTTCTTCTCAAAGATCTCGCCGTTAATTTTTTATGACATTGTCTCAAAAAATACAAGCAGACATGGTGTCTGCGCTTAAGGATCAGAGTCGCCAAAAGCTGGGGGCTCTGCGTATGCTGAAAGCCGCTCTTCAAAACCGGAAAATTGCGCAACAGAAAGAACTTTCTGATGAAGACATTGTTACAATCGTCATGAGCGAAATCAAAAAAAGAAATGACGCAATTGTGTTATACACGCAGGGAGGAAGGCCGAAACTCGCGGAAGCGGAGAGGGGAGAAATTGCCTATCTTAGGGCGTACTTGCCAGTTCAGATGAGCGAAGAAGAGTTGAGAAAAACCGTGCGGGATGCGATCGTTAAGATCGGGGCAGAAAGCGCGAAAGAAAAGGGCAAGGTCATGGCAATGGTAATGCCTCTGGTGAAGGGGCGCGCAACAGGAGATGCTGTCAGCCGTATTCTTGGAGAACTTCTCGGTTAAATTTCCTTGATTATCTTCAATTCGCGTTTTCATGTTCTTTTTCTCTAAAATAAAAATACAATTTTCTGCGCACATTACCAAAACAATAGCCGTTGTGGCTATTTTTTTATTTTTTGCGGGCGGAATGAGCGCTCTGCCAACAATCGTTTCTGCGGGCGTAAACGACTCTTGCGCATTCCATGAGGACTGCACAGATGAGCCAAATCTTGTGTGTGAAGCGAAGCTGTGCAAAGGGACGCGTAATTTTGGGTGTGCCGCGGCCGAGGAGTGCGCGGCCGGCTTTATTTGTCAGAACGGCGTATGCTCGCAAGATTTTGGGAAACGGCAGGCCGCTTCATTGCAACTTGGGGAGGAAGTCGGGGATTTGAATAGTTTTATTCAGCGAATTGTGAATATCGCGCTTGGTTTTTTGGCGCTTATGGGGATTATTATCGTGATGTATGGCGGCTATGTGTGGATGATGGCGCGAGGCAGTGAAGAGAAGGTTACCGAGGGTAAAAAAATTATTTTGGCGGCCGCAATCGGGCTCATTATCATTCTCATTTCGTGGACTATCACGAGCTATTTATTAACATTAGGGAGGCGTATTGGAGGAGAAGGCGGACCGCCTCCAGAGATAAAGCCATTTCCAGCCTCGTTTTCGCGCGAACTTGAGGCAGATCCGTTTTTAGTTTCTGAAATTGCAACCGCCCACCCCGCAGATGCAGAAAATTTGAACAATAAGAATGTATACACGTGCAGTGATTTAAGCATTGAGTTTAACCACACGCTGGGCATGACAGAAGTTGACTTTCAGGACAAAGCAAAGAATAATCCTGGTTTTGCTATCAGGCGTCCATCTGTTCAGGATATATATTGGGATGAGCACAACACCGAAAACGGCTCCTGGGAGATGTGGCCAAATTCAATTAATTTTACGCATGCACAGGACAAAAAATTTCCAACGAGTGGGACAGATGAAAATGCTCGCCGCTACGAGCTTCAGATTCCAAAGACGCTCACTGATTTTTACCAAAAAGTACTCCAGCGTTGCAAGCAGGGGCTTGGGCCGGCGGACGGAGTTGATGGCGGATGCACCGAAGAACAGGACAGGCTGATATGGCAGTTTCAGGTGAATCCAGATGCTGACGCTAGTCCGGACAAGCCGCAAATTGTGAATAATTATCCGCAAAATAACGACCGTTTTGTGCCAACAGTGCCGAATATTCAGCTGTGGTTTAATGTGCCGCTGTATTTAGGGAGCATTTTAACGCAAACAGTTGATTCTGACGGCTTCCCGATTTATACGGTAAACGCAGAAAATATCAAGATATTTAAATTGAGTCAGGAGGATCAGCGTACGCATTCGTTTGCTACGTTTGAGGATATTGAAAAAGCGGCAGATGTTGGAGAGTTGGTCACGGAAAACTGGAACGTGCGTGCGGATACGTATTATGATGCAAAACAAAGCAGACAGCTGACGGATTTAAAATTCGTGTATAAAGATATTACGCAACCTTTGGAGTCCTTTACATGGTACGGCATGTATGTGCAGAATGCGCAGAATTTGTGCCACCAGCCGATGTCGTCTGCGGATCGGTTTTTTATGACGTTTCGCACTTCAAACGTAACCCCGGGGATTGACTTTAAATATCCCCAGCCCGGATCGTTTTACTCCTGCCCGGATACCGAAGTCTTTGTTCGGTTTAAAACAACGATGTACGACATTGCGACTGGTTCCTGCAAAGTTGACGCGGAGGAAAGCAAGCGCGGTTATGTGACAAAGGGGGATATTACAGCAAAAATCGACCCTATAACTGCGCGCGAGTTTCAAGTTGAAGACGATTTTCATCCCGGGCAGATTTTGGATAATCAATGTAAAAAATACAGCTTTGTGCCGGTGAACGGATTTTTAGATCCTCTCGGAAACCGCCAAGAAAACAGGAGCATAAACGGCAAAATAATTACAGAGAAGGCGCATGAGCCTTATACAATAAATTTTGCAACACACATGAATGTGTTGCTTGATGAAAAGGATGCTCAATCGGAGACAGCTCTTCTTGGAACAAGACCAAGTACAGACTGGCTGAACCCGCCGGAGGAGAAACACACCGAAGGCGAGTGGCAGTTTGCAACTATGCCGTTTTTCATAGATGAAAAAGAATCGTGCGTGAAGGGACCTTATATTGAAGAAGTGTCCCCGCCGGAGGGAGGGCTCAATCAGTGTGTGAGCATTCTAGGGCGGAATTTTGGAGAAGGCGCTGGAATCGGCGTGAACCCATCAGTTCAGGATGATCGAGTAAATGCTCCGCTTTATACAAAAGAAGGGGCAGACAAAGAAACAAGCATTTCCTTTTACAGCAATAAGTTAAAAAATCCGCATGTTGCCACGGAAGATAACCTTACAGATAGATGGAGGGATAACAGCATTATTTTGACTATTCCGCAAAATAATCCCCCAAAGCAGTGGTGGACCATTGAGCCAGAAACACACGATCAGTTGAAGTTTTCAGTTGCGTTTCAAAAGCAAATGAAAGGAGTCTTTGAATCAGCGATTGATCTTTCAAGCAATCAGTCGCCTTTTACATTTCAGCTCGCTGAAACATTAAACAGCAACATTTGTTTGTACGATCTTACTCCCCAAAAAACAAGCGCGGGCTTTCCGATCTCTGCAACCGGGACGAATTTTGTCGTGCAGAAAGAGGGCGCTCAAGATGGTGAGGGAAAAGCGAATTTGAAACAGATGGTGTTTACGCCTGCCGGAGTATCAACAACGGTTGACGTTGCGGAAGGAACGATGCTGGATATCAAGCAAGAGCTGAATACGGAGCACGATGCGTATAATATTTTCGTGCCCATGCCCGCGCAAACAGGCACGGTGTATGCAGTGGATGCAACAATGCCGCAGGGGCTTCATTCAAATGCTCTGCCTTTTACGGTGCTTGGCACGGACGTGGTATTTAACACCTGCAATATTGAAAGAAAGGATGTTGACGTTACAAGCCCTTCCGCAAATACATATAATGTGTGTCTCGCAAAGCCATCGCAAGATCCTCCCAAAATAAACCTTCAGGTAGAACTACAGGGCGCATTTTATCAGGAATGCGAAGGGGAAACAGACGACCTTGCAGAGTGCCTGACAGTATCCCGGTCAGATCCGAATGTGGTTACAGACTGCAAAGGCGATCCGGGAAATTCTGGAATTGTGGGCGAATGCTTCAGCCTTTTCCAGTGCGGCGAGGAGAAGTATCCGAATGAATCAGAGTGCGCCGCAGGGATTTCGCTTTCTCAAGCTACGCTTGAACTGTCGCATCCCGCAAAGCGGCCACAAAATGTGCTTGTAAAGCTCAAAGGAATTGCGCTTGAAAATACGCCAGAGAATAAATGGTTTCGCGTTTCTGCAAAAAAAGAGCTTCATTTTGAAAATGATCGCGTTTGGTTTTTCAAAACAGCGAATGAGGTTACAGAGAAGTGCGATCTTGCGTATTCCGGGTTGAGCCTTGATCCGGTGAGCATTGAGAGTAACAGTGGGTCAGCAGGCGGAAAAACAACGGCACAGGCGCTGGCGTATGACGCAAACTGCATGGCCTTAAACGCTGACCAGTACGCATGGAAATGGTCGTCAGAGCATGATACGCTCCCAAAAGAATCCGGGCTTGTGAATTTGAGTTACCTTCAAGATTGGGGAAATCCTAGCAAAAAGGCCTTTACCTATAACACGTGCAATTATTCGGTGAAGTTTAAAAAAGAGAGCAGTGAGGGGGAGCTTGTGAATTCGCTTGCGGTTCCGGTTGGAGAAGATAGCAAAGTAGCTCTGGAGGTGGATGGTGAAACAAATCCGGTTGTTACTATAAGCTGGGAGAATGCAAATTCAATGAGTATAAAGCGGGGGGACGAAACAGTTTCCGAGGGGAACATTACGCTCTCTCCGGAGAATAACATTTTGACAATACATGGCGTATCGGAAGATGCAAAGCAAATACTGCATATCCAGAAAGCAGACAATCCTGAAGTGATGAAAAATGATCTGCGTATTATTGTGTATAATTTAACGAATCTTCAATTTTTATCTGACGCAGAGAAAGCCTATGATACCTCTGCAACGCAAATGCTTTGCGCGAATAATGACGTGCGGGCCGGAGGCACAGTGAATATATCTGCATCCGCTCTCGTTGATGAAGGCGCGCCTCCTCCCGGCATTCAGCCGCTTACTGTTATTTATAACGGGTTTGGTTTATATAGTCAGGCGTGCAAACCAGGAGAATCTGTACAGGCAAGCCCTCTGCCCTATTATACCTCAAGCGTGCCCTGCGATGAGTTCAAAATTTCTGTTCTGCTCAACCATGAATTGTCAGAGGAAAGCCGAAGCGCGTTTGCAAACCCGTATAATTTTCAGATATGCAAGGCAAATACGTTAGATCCCTCTGTGTGCGCTGTGGGCGAGGTGAATTTGAGCACAGTAAATATAGACAGTTATTGTTTTGATGATGGGTCGTGCGGAGATCTGAATAAAAAACAGATCGTCATAAAAAATAAGCCCTTGCAAACATTGCAAACATTGATTACATGGAACCCGCTTTTTAGCCAACCGTCCAATTTACTTGCGGTGCCGCCTTCTGTATCAAAAGCTGAACCGGCGTATTACCGCGTACAGATTCCTCAAAGCGACAGCATAAAAGATACGGGCGGTATTCCGCTCTCGCGTGTGAGATGGTCTTTTCGCGTAACGAAAACAGGAAAGTGCGACCTTAAAAATTTTATGCTCCAGGTACCCACGCTTGACCCGCATCGCATGGACGTGTTGCCAGACACAGACAAGCTTGGTGTGCCTCCGGCGCGAGGCAATACGGATAAATTCCAGGCGCTTTCCCAAACCGAGGGATGCGTTGAAATTGCGGGAGAAGGCTCAACAAATGCGGTGCGCCAGTGGCAGATTGTGGATGATCAGTTTCGGCCAAAAGCAGGGCAGAAGTACTTGAAATTCGGATGGTGGGATGACTTAAACACCACATTCAACGAATATACAGGCGTTACCGAATTGTTTAAATCGTCAAACCCTGTGCATCAAACGCGGGCGCATTCAGATGTATATCTCAAGGCTTTTTCAAGCAACCTTTCCTCTTTTGGGCCGTACGTTGATCCGACGTTTGTGTATGTAACTTCGGAAGATGAAACGGCAACAGCACAGCCAAAGCAGATTATTACCGGATGCGTTTCGGATACAGATTGCGTGAGCGGTTACTGTACAGACAAGCAGGCGCAGTGCGTTGCCGGAGTATGTTTACCAGTGATTACAAGCCTCACTCCGGATAACGGGGCGCCTTTAACATGGGTTACCCTGCGCGGATGCCATTTTGGGGAAACGGAAGGAGCGGTGAAATTTGGTTCTGTGTCGGCAGTGCTTGTAAAAAAATCCACGCAGTTTCCAAACTGTGCCGATACGGCGTGGTTTGACGATCACATCCTCGCGGTCTCGCCGTTGCCCTCTGGAAAGTCCGCAAAGGTAAGCATTGCGCGTTCGGACGGCGTTCCATCTTTTGCTGAAAAAAATCCGCTTTTTACCGGCAATTCTGAAATATATCCCGGCATTTGCAGGCTTGATCCTTCAACGCAAAAACTGAAACAGCCAATCAAAATATATGGCCAAAATTTAGGAATTCCAACCGATGAAACCGCGCCGGGTAGTGTGATATTTAAGAGGGCCACTCCGGTTGGCGCCGATCTGTGCGCTCCAGTGAACACAACGTGGAAGGCGGATAAAGTCTGCGCTGTTGTTCCGGAAGAAAAATTTCTCCAGCAGGCGGATGTGGCGGATGTGTATGTTAAGATGAATGATTCCTCAAACAAGCAGAGCAACCCTCTGGAATTTCGTGTTGGAGAGGAAGGGCTGAAAATAAGCTCGCAAACGCCGAAAGGAACAGGCGTGTGTTTAAACCGGACAGTGCAGATGAAGTTTAACAAGCCGGTTCAAAAAATTGATTTGGATCAAAAAATAAAGGTATACACCCAGAAAAATTTGCTTACAAACAGCGATTTCAACGAAGCCGATCCAAGCAAAAAAGATCCGATCGAACCCTATAAATGGTCTATTTTTGCGGAGACAATCCACTACGAGAACAATATGTTTACTCAAAAGGCAGGGGAAAAGGCAGGGATTATTAGACAAGTTATTGCAAGAACAGGAACGGTTTTTGCCTCTGGGGAGAGAAAATTTGTGCTCAAGGGCGAAAAAAGCGGGGTAACTGCGCTTTCAATTACCATGCAATTTTTGGCAAACGATGGCGAGACTGTAGTATCAGGGACAACTCCATACACCCGCATATTTAATGATTTTCAAAAATTGCCGAATGTTTTTTCTTTGAAATTTCCAGCCGCCCCTCCTGATTCGAGCGCGACTATTGATTTGAACGCCCACCCCGAGGCGCCGTATCTGCAAATTTTGTTTCAGATTGATACCGATGAAGCTATGGGCGGGTTTATTGATAATTTTGCTCTTTATGAAGATACGCAGGCGGAGGAGATTTTAGAGTGGGCACCGGCTGGGGAAACAGAGCAGGATATAGTAATCAGGCCGCCGGATGGGGAGAATCAGCTCTTACGCGCACGCACGTTGTACACGATTGTTCCCGGCGGGATCAGTTTAGAATCTGATCTTGAGAAGTATCTGCCAGGTGCGTCTGCGCCTGCCGAGAAAATTCTCTCCACAACTGATGATGAGCTTGACTGCTTTGGCAATACCTGTATTTGGCAGTTTTTAACAGACGATGTGGATCATGTTACGGCGCAAAAAGGCGCGTGTCTGGATATTGCGGATTCGGTTGTGTTTCGCGCTTTGGTGCCCGAGGTGGTTCGCGGCAGGCAAACAGCGCTTGTGGTACAGCCGAAGTTTCAAGGGGTTTCTATGTTTGACCAGACAGTGAAGTGGGAGCCAAAACAAGTGCAGGTTGTTGATCAGAGTTCTGTTGATGTGCTTTCTTTCGCGCGCGAGCTGAAGCTTCAAAGCGGCCCGACAAATCTCTATTACGATACTCTCACTCTGGCGCAAGACCCTCAAAATAATTATTCGCAAGATATTCGGCCGCTTCCAAGCGATCCGGTGCATCAGTACGGTATTGATCCTGACCCTCTGCCGCATAAGATTGGCGGTAGCGTTGCAAAGGTTTTTGACGCGGTGTATGCCCTGCCAAGCCAGCCGCAGACGCTCGCGGCAGTTGACGCAAAAATGTATACCGAGACAAGCCCGAAAACAACAAGTATCACTACTCCTTCCGGCTTCGTGAAAATTTCTGATGCCGTAAGCCTTGAAGGGGAGCCGTTTTCAAAAGCAGAGCGATCTGTTACCGTGTATGATTATGTGAACGTGGCATCTAATGCGCCTATCGGAGAGAACGTGTGCGTAAACACGCAGATCAGTTTCAGCTTTAACCAGCCGATTGCGCGAGAAACGATACAACAAGGCGCGTGGCTTTTTACAAGCGATTCAGCCTGCCCGATAGGAGATCAAGATAGTGAAATTGTGTTGGCTCAAGCTCCGTCCTTGCGCGGATTTTTGCGGCTCGCGTTCGCGTTTGTGCGAAAATTTATTCCTTTTGCGCGCGCGGAAGTAACAGAGCCAAAATTTTTTAATGATTTAACTAGTTTATTGGGCGGCCTTACAACCGCGTGCAATTTAGACGGAGATTATTTGGAAAATGGGCATATTGCAAAGCCGCCGGGAGAAAATGACGCCGAAGGTGGAAAAATTGCCGCAGAGTGGAATCAAGATGGCGCTCCTGTTCTTTCAATGTATGAAAACGGAACCATTTATGCACAGCGCGTTGTGCTTGACGAGGGACAAAGCGGGGGCATCGTTTCTTCTGCAATGACGCTTCAAAATAAAAGCTATCGCGTTACTGGAAAAATTACCAAAAGTTTAGGAAATGGGCTGGCGCAGATTGTGCTGAAAAACATGACAACCGAAGAAGAACAGCTTGGCGCTATGATTGATTTTTCATCGCACGCAAACGAAGAGGCTATTTTGGTGAATTTTTCGTTTCAACAGAGCGGCGATCAGGACAAACAGCTTATCGTACGGGGAATTGCGGAAAACAAACCGGGTGCGGTTCTTGAATTTCTTATTGATGATTTCAGCGTGAAAGGGGATTATTTCACGATATATGAAACTCCGCAGGGAACAAGCGGGATACTCAACAGCCTGCTTAAGCCGGGAACGAAATACGCCTTAAAGCTTTCCAATGGGGCGAAAAGCACAAAAGGCACTCTGCAGTTGCCCGATCTTGACCAGTCTCACTTGTATTATTCCACGCTTGCAGACAGCAAAGCAGAAATTCCGCAACTCGAAAAAAGTTTTGTGCGCATCCCTTCAAGCACGCCAGTGCCTGCCGGCGCCCTCAAAGCTATTCAGGATGGAGATTTCTTGTGGGGGTTTACCGTGCTGAACGATATACAATCGGAAGGCGGTATATGCGAGTTTGAACGCGTTGAAATTATTTCGCCCTCGCGCGCGCTTTCAAACACGGACACGGATTTTGACGTTCAAAAAGGAAACTATACTCTGCGCCGCCCTGATTATATACAAAGTATGCAAGACCCGCTTAATTCGTCCAAATTACTTGTTCATTATAAGCTGACTGATGAAGAGCGCACGTTTCGCGCTCTTGCGAGGAGCAAGGAAGGCTATGTGCTCGCGCCGGTTGACGAGTATACGTGGACATGGAAGTGGAGCGAGGTACCAGATTCCAAAACAGTAGAGAGCATTACCCCGCCGCTGAAAGGCGCCGATACTGCCGTTGTCCGACTTGGAAATTTCAAACAACCTATACACGCAGACAGGGTGATCAATACACCCGGGTATAGCGGCGAGTATCCCGTTGATGTAGACGCATTTGAAGCAACAAGCGGCACTGAAACGCTTACCGCAGTCGCCACGATTAGCGATATCAGAACAGACACCCAGCCTCCGCCAAAAGTTGGAAGCGTTGATGTATCAGTTACGGTGTGCTATAAATTGTGGAGCTTTGCGGACGGCGAGGGACAGCTTCCGTATTTTCCGGGTGTTTTAGATGACGGAGAACATGATGATGTTGACCGTTATTACTATCATAATGAAAATTTGAATTATAAAACCCAGTACTGTATTCAAGAAAGTTCAGCAAAAACTATTCGCCCGGCGCTTTTTGGGCTTGTAACGGACAGTTCTGTTGTGTTTGTTAAGGCGGGGGAAGAAATAAGGTACTGGAAGAGCGACCAAACGACCATTTCCGCAGAGCAAAAAATTTTGCAGAAGGAAACCGGCCGCGTTTTAGGAAGACCTGTGCTTATTACAGATAAGCCTGGCGCATTTAGTTTGCCGATACTCAAGAATTATAATTTTAACTTTCCTGAATTTAAAGACGAACTTGGTAACCCATTGGATATTCCGTGGGGATTTACCATTCGGGTAACTGTGTACGCTAACCCGGAAAATAAGAGCCTTGCGGATTTGCTCAAAGATACCACACTAAAAACGGGGGCGGGGGAGCCTATAGACGGGTATGAAACCTTGAAAAGCGATGACGGGAATCTTTATTTTGTGAATGTCATCAATATAAAGCACGCGAACACTGACGAGGAGGCATTAAGCGCGAATGTGTTTGAGTTTAATTTAAGTAAACAAGGTGATGCAGGGGGGGAAGTAACAAACACTCACGAGAAAGATTTTCGCGGCGTATTTGATGAATTTCTCGCGAACATGAAGTTTAATATCAATGCGCCTGCGGATATTCCGATTGCGCAGTATCCGGAATCTTTTGCAGAGGCTCGGGGCGACAAGGATGTGCCGTTTATTTCAGCTTTGAGGCGGGATATGAAGAGGATTATAGATTTTAACGCGCTTGCGGCTGGCATTGGCATTCAACCTGATGGCAGTACAGCATATCCTCTGATTTCAAAAACAACATTTCCGCAAGGGCTTGCAAACAGCGTATGGACTGAGGGCGGCGACAACGCGCCGTGGCAGTATGTGATAGGGGGTATGGGGAGCAAAAGCGATAGTACTCCCAATTACATTGACCCCATTAATCTGCTCGGCGTGTGCGCTCCAAATACTTCGTATTATGATCTAAGCACGTGTTATATTGTGTCGGAATATCGTCAGTACATCAGAGAGCATTTATTTACAGACATTCGTGCATCGCAGTATTTATGCATGCCAAATTCATACGCCTATCAGTACGAAATTGGTTTGAATGAAGATGGGCAAAGCTGTTATATTCAAAAGAAAAATACCTGCAACGGGATGTGCGTTTGGAATACAGACGGCCCATCTGAACCTCCAGATAACGCGGCGCAATGTTTTCCAAAAAGCGACGCAGACTATCGTTTGTACATGAATTTTGAATATAACCCCGGAGGCTGGTGCAGAGGGTTAAATGGGAATGAAGATCAATGCGAGGCGCTCAAATTTTGTGAGTATAATTCGGACATGCAACAGTGTTTGTTTCGTAATGAATTTGCCCAGCCCGTATGCGCCTTAGGCCAACACGCATTTGACGTGATGTATGATTCGGGGCAATAATGTAAAAAATATGATTTTTTCAGATAGAGATATTAAAAAGGCAATTGTTGACAAGCGTATTACCATAACGCCCTATAGTGAAGAAAAAGTCCAGCCAGCCTCGTATGATTTGCAATTGGACAAGCATTTTTTGATTTTTTCGCGTGCGTCAAATTATGTGGTTGACGTGAAAAAGCCGGTTGATCACCTCATGGTTTCCCATGAAATTGACGATGAAACGCCCTTTGTGCTTCACCCTGGAGAATTTGCCTTGGGTCTTGTTTTGGAACGCATCGGTGTCTCAAATGAGGTGGTGGGCAGGCTTGAGGGCAAAAGTTCGCTTGGAAGGCTTGGTGTTATTGTGCATGCGACTGCTGGGTTTTTGGATCCGGGGAATGAACTCAAAATGACCCTGGAGCTTCATAATATTGGGCCGCTTCCGGTATTGTTATATTATAAAATGCCCATTGCGCAGATGTCGTTTGAGGCGTTAAGCTCGCCGTGCGAACATCCCTATGGAACGGGCAAACTCGGAAGCAAGTACTTTGGGGCAGATAAACCCCAAGCCTCGCAGATGCATAAAAATTTTTCATGAAAGTTCGCGTAAAACGTATTGATTGTTCTCTCCCCCTGCCAGCGTATGCCACAACAGGATCTGTTGCGGTTGATCTTTGTGCCCGCGAAGAGACGTTGATTCCCCCCCGCGCGCTTGCCAGAATTCCCATGAACGTGATTATTGAAGTGCCGAATGGGTATATGCTCGTTGTGGTGCCTCGGTCAAGCGCGCCGCAAAAAAAGGGCATATCCATTCCGCATGGCATCGGGGTGATTGACCAGGATTTTTGCGGCCCGAAAGACGAGGTGAATTTACTGGTATTTAATTTTACGGATGCGCCGGTAACAGTTGAAAAAGGCGAACGTATTGGGCAGGCGGTTTTTGTAAAAATAGAAAAACCGGAGGTGGTTGAGGTTGAAACAGCGCCATCTCAAAAAAATCGCGGCGGATTTGGAGGCACAGGATAAAAGCTGGCAAGCACATAGCGGAACACTTAATTTATATGCAGAAAGGCAAACTTATTGTTCTCTACGGCATTAATAATTTAGGCAAGACCACGCAGGCAAAAAAAATTGTCTCGTGGCTGATGGCGTCGGGTTTTCAAGCCGAGTACATCAAGTACCCTCTTTATGATTTAGAGCCGTCAGGCTCTTATATTAATGCTATTGTGCGGAAAAATTTATGGCAAACAATTTCGCCGGAAGAGATACAGCTGTGGTATGCGATCAATCGGTTTCAGTATCAGCCGGAATTGCGGAGGAAACTAGAGAAAGGTATAATGGTGGTGGCAGAAGATTACGTTGGCACCGGAATTGCATGGGGTGTTGCGGAAGGAGTAAATGAAAACTGGCTTGAGCAGTTGAATGCTCCGCTCTACCCGGAAGATGTGAGCATACTGCTCTTTGGGAAGAGATTTCTTCATGCGGTAGAAAAAAATCACTTTCACGAATCAAACGCGAAGTTGATGGATCACTGCCATGCGATCCACGAAAAGCTTGCGAAGGATCGTGGCTGGGCGCGGGTTGCGGCAAATCAGCCCATGCCAGTCGTGCATCAAGACATTGTGAGAGCGATTGAAAGTAAATTAAACCTCAAACAAAAATGCTGAAACGCAACATGAGAAGTTATAGCGGCCTTTTCCATGATACAATTGTTCTCTGTAAGCTCAATTTTACGCGGCTTTTAAAAATTTCCTTGATCTTACTTATTCCGCAGGCAGTGCTTACCTATGCGCAAAGCAGAGTTTCGTTTGGCTGGCTGGACATGTATTTTGGAATTTCTTTTGGAATTGTTTTTTTGCTCCTCACTTTTTTTGTTACAATGTCCATTTTATATACGCTCCACTCATTTCTGCAAAACAAGGCGATGGCGCAGAGCGAAGTGTTTATAACGGCGGCACGCGCTTTTCTGTCTGTGTTAGGGCTGAACTTTGTTCTCTATATTGGGCTTGCGTTTGTTGTTCCGCTTGTTGGCGTGTGGGTTCTGCGCGAGCTTTTATTTTTTACTCCCCTCGCGGCTGGACTCGGACGTTTTCTATTTTTGCCGCTGATAGCGCTTAGCGGAATCGCATTCAGCCTTTCTATGCTCGTTCGGTACGGATTTGCGATATTTTTTTTGTTATTTGAACGTGTGAGCGTGGCGCAGGCAATGGGGAAAAGCAAAGCGTTGGTAGCGGGAAATTTTTGGCATATCGCGTTGCGTCAAGTTGTTGTTGGGTTTGTGCTGATTGTTGGAATGGTTATCCTGGGCATTGTAGCCACTATGCTTGTCGGCGCTGTTTCAGGGAATTGGCTTGATGGAATTATGCAGGATACATGGTGGGGAGCCGTTATTCTAAATGCGTTTGGAACGCTTATTCTGCCGCTTATCATTGGACTTAACTTGATTATTTACTCTGATTTGATAGGGTGGAAAGTGCGCGTGAGGCGCAAAGAAATGTAAATTGTTTTATGAACCTTGAACCTGTAATCGGGCTGGAAATTCATGTTCAACTGAAGACACAATCAAAGATGTTTTGCGCGTGCGATAACCGGGGCGAGGATCGCCCGATAAACAGCACGATTTGTGAAATTTGTATGGGGCACCCCGGAACGCTTCCGTCGGTAAACCGAACAGCCGTTGAGTGGGGGGTCAAAACGGCGTTTGCGCTTGCCTGCGCGATTTCTTCAGAATCAAAATTTGACCGCAAGCATTATTTCTACCCAGACCTTCCAAAAGGGTACCAAATTTCACAGTACGATCAGCCTCTTGGGCGGAACGGTTTTTTGCTGATCAAAACAGACAGGGTTGACGAGAGCTCCGCGCGGAAGGGTTTTGCGCGTATCCGTATCCATCGCCTGCACCTTGAAGAAGACGCGGCAAAGCTTCTGCACGATCCGCGTGGGGGCAACAGCATGGTTGATTTTAACCGCGCTGGAACTCCGCTTATGGAGATTGTAACCGAACCGGATATACGCACGAGCGCTGAAGCCGGAGCCTTTTTGAAAGAGTTGCGATTGCTCATGCGTATTCTTTGCGTTTCTTCTGCAGACATGGAAAAGGGGCATCTCCGGGCAGACGCAAATATATCGCTTCGCCCATCCGGAGAGAGCGCGTTATATCCAAAAACGGAAATTAAGAATTTGAATTCATTTCGGTCTGTAGAGAGCGCGCTTGATTTTGAAATTGAGCGGCAGTCAGAGCTTTGGCGCAAAGGATCACCCCCAAAAACGCACAGCACCCGAGGGTGGAACCATGATCTCGGCCGCACTGTTCTCCATCGGGCGAAGGAGTCCGCCCATGATTACCGTTACTTTCAGGAGCCCGATATTGTCCCCTTAAAGATACGCATAGATAACGAAACTGATTTTTCGGGTGTTCACCTTGCGATACATAATGAACATACTATTTCTCTCTCTCACCTTACGCGCGCCTTGCCTGAATTGCCGCATGCAAAGCGTCTGCGCTTTATGGAAGAGTATGGGCTTGAATATGAGAATGCGCTTATTTTAACGAGCGAGACATTTTTGCCTGAATTTTTTGAAAAGGCAATTTCTGAACTCAAAGCATGGCTGATTGCTCGAGAGACAGTTCCAGTAAGCGAGAAAAACGGGAAGAACATGCACGATGAGCGCTCTGCAGAAATTACCCGTCTCGCGACCGGTTTGTTAATTAACAAGCTTGGCGCGCTCGTTCATGCGAGCGGTACAGGTTGGAAAAGCCTCAAGATAACCCCGGAAAATTTTGCAGAGCTTGTGGCGCTCGTGTTTGAAAAGAAAATCAGTTCCTCCGGGGCGGTTGCTATTTTAGAGGAGATGTCAAGAACAGGTGCGGATCCGTGCGCCATACGAGACCAAAAAGGGCTGGCGCAGGTAGACGATAGCGTTTTGCTTGAGAAGTCCGTATCTTCTGTGCTTGCGCGCAATCCGGACATTGTAGATTCGTATAAAAAGGGGAACACGAACGTGGTGCAGTTTTTAGTCGGCGAGGTAATGCGGGAGACAAAAGGTCAGGCAAATCCGGAGATTGTTCGGGATTTATTTACATCATCGTTGGAGAAGTAGATTAATTTTTATGGCAATAGAAATTCTCTTGAAGAATACGGCGTTTTGGGAAAGCGGTGAACGTGTAGATATTGCAATTGCAGAGGGTAAAATTATTGCCATAGAAAAAGATATTGCTTCCCCTGCCGATCAGCATATTGACGCTGAAGGGAAGTATGTTCTGCCCGGGCTGATTGACCCGCACGTGCATTTCCGCACGCCGGGGGAAGAATACAAGGAGGATTGGAAAACTGGAACATACGCCGCGGCAAAAGGAGGGGTTACGACGGTGTTTGACATGCCAAATACAAACCCACCCTGTATCAGCAATGCGCTTGTAGCAGAAAAATATTTTGCAGTTCAGGCTGTTTCCCCTTCGGTTGATTTCAGGCTCTATTTAGGAGCTACAAAGCATAATCTGCATGACATTGAAACCACGAAAGCCGCAGGGGTGAAAGTGTACTTGGGAAGTTCAACCGGAGGGCTTCTTCTGGACGATTATACGCATTTAGAAGCAATTGTGCAGGCATCCCCGGTTCCCGTATTAGTTCATGCCGAGGATGAAGCCTGTATTCAAAGGAATTTTGCAGATATCATGGATGAATTTGAAGAAGTTGGATGGGGAAAAGAAGATTTGCATCCCGAGGATCACTCGCGAATCCGCGCCGAGGAGTGCGCGGCGGTGTGCGTTGAAAAAGTTTTGGGTATTGTTGAACGTGTGCAAAAGCCGGTATATTTTTGCCATGTAAGCACATCTGCCGAGATTGAGCTTTTGGGAAAAGCAAAAGAAAAGGGGCTTCCCGTATATGTTGAAGTAAGTCCGCACCATTTATTTCTTTCCATAAATGCATACAGCAGGCTTGATAATTTTGTAAAAGTAAACCCGCCCTTGAGGGATGAAAAATCGCTTTACAAATTGTGGAAAGCTCTTTTGAATGGCACTATTGATACGATCGGCTCTGACCACGCGCCGCATACGATTGCTGAAAAATGCGCGCCTTTTCTTGAGTGCCCTTCTGGCGTGCCCGGCATAGAAACAACGCTTCCTCTTTTGCTTGACGCGGTGAATAAAAAACAGCTGACGCTGAAAAAAGTTGTTGAGCTGACAAATCTGAACCCCGCGAACATTTTTGGATTATACAGCAAAGCGGGCTTAAAAGTAGGAAACGACGCGGATATGGTGCTCGTTGATATGGATTTGGAACAGAGGGTAGTGCGCGAAAATATCGCCTCAAAATGCGGCTGGTCGCCTTTTGAAGGGCAACTGCTGAAGGGCTGGCCGATTCTGACGATTTCACGGGGGAAGGTGGTGTATAAACGATAGGTTATCTTGTAATTTAAGAATAATATGAAACACCCAATTGCCCAAAAGCTCGCAGAGATTATACAAACTAAGAAAACACGGCTGTGCGTTGCCGCTGATCTGACAAAAGCGAAGGCGGTTTTGGATTTGATTGATGAAGTTTCCGAACATATCTGCATTCTCAAAACTCATATTGATATCATGGAGGATTTTTCATGGGATTTTATTCAGGAGATGCGTGCGCGTGCGCGTGCGCATAATTTTTTAATTTTTGAAGACAGAAAGTTCGCTGATATCGGAAACACGGTAAAACTTCAGGCTGGAAAAGGAATGTATAGAATTTTTGAATGGGCGGATATCGTGAATGCGCATATACTGCCGGGGGAAGGAATTATTGACGGGTTAAGAGAGGCGGCGCAAGGCAAAGATATTGGGCTCGTGCTTATTGCGCAGATGAGCTCTCAAAACAATTTTTTAGACCATGAATATAGCAAAAGAGCGGTTCAAATGGCGTGCGAGGCGCGTGATTGTGTAATCGGCTTTATCGGAAGCGGATCCAATCCGGATCAGATAAAAGAACTTCGGGTGCTGTGCGGAGAGGACTTTCTTATTTTTGCCCCCGGTGTTCAGATAATGAGCGCAGGGGACTTTCTCGGGCAATCTTATGGCGATCCCCGATCTACGATACAAGCCGGAGCAGATGTGATTATTGTGGGGAGGGGTATTTATGAAGCGGATAATGCTTCTGCCGCGGCAGAGGCATACCGATCGTTTTAAACATACTCATCCCACGCCTTAATTTCGAGGTCTTCAATTTTTTGGGTTGAGATGGCGCTGACGAAGAGTCCAGCGCTTTTTAAGTCCGTCAAAATGGGAACTGCATAGTCAACTGCGGTGCGCCGCACCGTGTTTCTTATGGTGCTTTCATCGTAGAGTTTCTTCTTTCCTGCGCTTTCTGTGATGTTAATCACGAGATCAATATACCCTTTTTGGAGCGTTGTGCCTACGTTTGGCTCTTTATGTTCATATATTTTATAGAGCGTTTTGCATTTTACGCCGTGTTCGTGCAAGAAGATCGCGGTATTTTCCGTTGCATAAATAGGCAGTTTGAGCTTTGCGAGCATGAACGCGCTTTCAAGAAATTTTATTTTGTTCTCAATGCCGCCGAGGCTGATGAGTATCCCTTTTTTTGGCCAGCGAAAGCCGGTTGCAATGAGAGATTTTAAAAACGCTTCTTCAAGCGTTGCGCCGAGCGTTCCCACTTCTCCGGTTGATGCCATTTCAACGCGAAGAATAGGATCTGCTCCTTTAATTCTGTTAAATGAAAATTGCGGCGCTTTTACCCCCACGTGGTTCAGCTCAAGCGTATTGTTTTGAATCAGCGACAGTTCCTTGTTTCCGAGTTTTCCCATAATCGCTTTTGTTGCAAGCTCAATCAGGTTGATGCCAGTCACTTTAGAGGCAAAGGGAAAGCTTCGCGATGCCCGCAGGTTGCATTCAATTACCTTGATGTCATTATTGATGGCGAGAAATTGCAAATTAAATGGGCCGCTGATGCGAAGCGTTTGTGCGATGCGCGCGGTAATGAGCTTTATTTTGCGGATTGTTTCAAGATATACTTTTTGAGGCGGCGTTACAATGGTTGCATCGCCTGAATGCACGCCTGCATTTTCAATATGTTCGCTTACGATAGAGGCGATTACCTCGCCTTTTTGGGCGACCGCGTCTATCTCAATCTCCTTGGCTCCCACAATAAATTTGCTCATTACCACAGGGTGATCCGGAGAAAGATATACCGCGTCTCCCAGATATTGTTTTAAATCATGCTCATCAAACCCAACATTCATGGCGGCTCCGCTCAAAACATAAGATGGACGAACCAGAACCGGAAAACCGATTTTTTGAGCAAATTCCAGAGCGCCTTTCATGGTGGTGAGCTCTTTCCATTCTGGCTGGTCAATGCCAAGCCGCCGCAGAAGCTCTGAAAAGACAAATCTGTTTTCAGCGCGGTCAATATCTTCAGGGGATGTGCCAAGAATCTTCAAACCTTGCCGAAAGCAGGGCAGTGCAAGATTATTTGCAGTTTGTCCTCCCATAGAAAGGATAATCCCTTCAGGCTGTTCCGCATGGTAGATTTCTTTAATCGTTTCTAGGTTAATTTCTTCAAAATAGAGCTTATCCGCCATGTCATAATCCGTAGAGACTGTTTCCGGATTATTGTTGATAATAATTGTTCTATAGCCTATCTTTTTTAAAGTGAGCGCAGAGATAACGCCACACCAGTCAAACTCCACAGATGAGCCTATTCTATATACGCCGGATCCAAAAACGATGACAGATTTTTTAAGGTTTTTTTTGTAAGCGCCGTTTGGAGCTCCATGATACGTGAGATACAGGTAATTTGTTTGCGCTGGATATTCAGCCGCAAGCGTGTCAATATGGTTGACTTTTGGTTTTATATTTTGTTTTTGGCGCATTGAACAGATTTTTTGTTCCTGCGTTCCAACGAGTATAGCTATTTGCTTATCTGAAAAGCCATTCTGCTTTGCCTTCCGCAGGAGCTCTGTATGGAGCGCAGTTTTTGTTCCATTTGTTTTGGGGTTGCATTTCTTGAGATCGTATTCAAGATCAATAATATTTTTGATTTTATGAATAAACCATTTGTCTATTCCGGACAGTTTTGAAATTGTCTGGGGCAAAACGCCATGTTTCAATGCTTCCGCAATAGCAAGCAGACGGTATTCATTCGGATTTTTAATGAGTTTTAAAAAATGTTCGTACCCTTTGCCATTTGGCTTTTTGATGCTCTTTGAGAGTTCCGGATATTTATGGCACAGCTTTTCCCTGCTCGCGATAAAAACATTTTGGTCAAGGCCAAGCATTCGGTTTGCTTTTTGGAGCGCTTCTTCAAAATTGCGTCCTATTGCCATAACTTCGCCAACGCTTTTCATTGATGAGCCTATTTCCCGCTCTGCATGAATGAATTTGTCCAAGTCCCATCGAGGTATTTTGACGACAACGTAATCCATCGCCGGCTCAAAAAATGCGGACGTGGTTTTCGTAACCGCATTTTTTAAATCCGTAAGCCGCGCCCCAAGCGCAAGCTTGGCGGCGATAAACGCAAGCGGATAGCCGGTTGCCTTTGAGGCAAGCGCAGATGAGCGCGATAAGCGTGCGTTTACTTCAATAATGCGGTAATCAAGAGGCGCGCTTTGGTCTTTGTTCGCGGTTGGATGAGGATTCAGCGCAAATTGTATGTTGCATTCGCCAATAATGCCAAGATGCGAAATCAGCTTGATTGCAATTTCCCGAAGCCCGTGATATTCGGCGTTGTTCAAGGTTTGGGACGGAGCAACCACAATGCTTTCTCCAGTGTGCACGCCTAAAGGATCAAAATTTTCCATATTGCATACGCTGATGCAATTGCCTCGTTCATCTCTAACAAGCTCATACTCGATTTCTTTCCACCCCCCCAAGTATTCTTCAACCAAAATGTGGTGTGTGTGGCGGAGCGCTTCCCGCGCGATTTTTTCAAGCTCCGTTTTTGTTCTTGCGACTCCTGATCCTAGTCCCCCGAGCGCAAATCCTGCGCGAACCATCACTGGGAATCCGATATGTTCTGAAGCTTTCAGCGCCGCCACAGGGCTTTTGACTGTTCTGCTTTTTGGCGTTTTTAAGCCAATTTTCTGAAGAGTTTTTACAAATAAATCTCGATCTTCAGTTTTTTCTATTGTCTCAATCGGAGTGCCGATCACTGAAATGTTGTATTTTTTAAGGATGCCCAGCCGCGCAAGCGCAAGTCCGCAATTGAGCGCAGTCTGCCCGCCAAAGGCAAGCAATACAGCGTCAGGTCTTTCCTTCTTGATAACCCCTTCAGTAAAGTAAGGGTCAACCGGCAAAAAGTATACTTTATCCGCCAACCCGTGCGATGTTTGGTACGTGGCAATATTTGGGTTGATCACAATAGTTTTGACTCGTTCTTCCTTTAATGCCTTGATTGCCTGTGATCCCGAGTAATCAAACTCACCGGCCTCGCCGATTTTAAGAGCCCCTGAACCCAAAATGAGCACTTTGTGCGGTTTATGTGTCATAGATGTTTTAAGAAAAAATCAAATATCCATGAGGTATCAGTTGGACCGGGGTTGCTTTCCGGGTGAAATTGCACTGCCATCCATGGTTTTTCGCGGTGTCGTATCCCTTCCACCGAATCATCATTAAGATTTTGAAACCATATTTCAAAGCCATTTTGAAGCGTATGCGGGTCTACCGCAAAACCGTGATTTTGTGAAGTGATATAGGCTTTTTGGGTTTGCATCTCCATACAGGGCTGGTTTTGCGAACGGTGCCCGTAGGGGAGCTTGAATGTTTTTGCGCCGGCGGCAAGCGCGAGAATCTGGTTTCCAAGGCAGATGCCGAGAATAGGAATACTGCTTTGCATTGCTTTTTTGATAACATGAATGGTCTGGTCCGCTTTTTCCGGGTCGCCAGGCCCGTTTGACACAATAATGCCGTCAAATTTTCTCGTCGCTTTGATAAAATCAAAATTCCACGGCACGCGAAGTACCGCGGTATTTCTCGCAAGCAATGAGCGAATGATGTTGAGCTTGACTCCGCAGTCGTAAAGGAGAACGGTTTTGTGAGGGCTTTTTGAATGTGGTGAATAAAAAATTGCTTCACTTGTTGAAACTTCGGCAACGAGGTTTCTCTTATTTGGATTATCAAATGATGCGGGCGGTTTTGAGATGGTGTGCGCAAGCGTGCCAAGCATAACCCCTTTTCGGCGGAGTTTTTGAGTAAGCGCCCGCGTGTCAACACCGCTGATCGCCGGAATGTGCGACTGTTTGAGCCATTCTGTTAAGGAGAGCGTGCAAGCGAAGTGGCTATAATTTTTTGAGTACTCATTAACTACAAGCCCAGAAATTTGAATGCGGGAGGATTCAAATGGATTCTTCAATTCATTTAAGTTTCCTGCAGGAACGCCGTAATTGCCAACAAGCGGATAGGTGAGAACGAGAATTTGGCCACGGTATGAGGGATCAGTGAACCCTTCAGGATAGCCTACCATGCCGGTATTAAAAACAACTTCTCCGCTCGCATCGCACTGCGCTCCGAAAGAATCTCCTCTCATTTGTGTTCCATCTTCAAGAAGGAGGTACATTGTGTATAGTTTTTTTAGGCCAAAAATTTTGCCATCAACGCCATGCGCATCCATACCCCGTTTCTGGATTGTTCAAAGTATATTGCGCGAGAGTCGTTATCCATCTCCGGATCAATTTCTCCGATGCGCGGAAGGGGGTGCATGAACAAACAGTCTTCTCTAAAGAGCGCCGCGCTTTTTTTGTTGAGTATAAAAGAGAGTTTGAGCCGTTCGTACTCGTTTTGATCATCAAAGCGTTCCAGCTGCACGCGCGTCATATAGAGCACATTGATGAAACCTGCGATCTCGTTCAAGTCGTCTTTTTCAATCAGATGCACCCCCTGCTTTTCAATGAGCGTTTTATAATTGCTCGGCAAGCGCAGGGACGGCGGTGATACAAAGTACATTGTTTTGACGAAATGAGCCAATGCAAGGCTTAATGAATGCACTGTTCTGCCGTATTTGAGATCCCCGACAAAGCAGAGAGAAACATCTTCAAGATTGATGCCTTTCTCAACGATGGTAAAGAGATCTAAAAGCGTTTGCGTCGGGTGTTCTTCGCTTCCGTTTCCCGCGTTTATAACTGGTGCGCTGGATACTTCTGCGGCACGCTTGAGAGCGTCTATTTCGCTGTGGCGCATGACAATCAGGTGGCAGTATCCGTTGATAATTTTAATCGTATCCTCTATGGTTTCACCTTTCGCGGTTGAGGTGCTTTTCGCGTCATTAAAGCCGAGCACCTGGGCGCCAAGTTGCAGGGAAGCGGAGGTAAACGAGAGCCTTGTGCGCGTGGAAGGCTCAAAAAAAAGCGTGGCGATAATTTTTCCGTTCAGCGTCTGAGCGTATCCGCCGGGATTTTTTTTGATTTCCCCTGCGTCTTTAATCAGCTCTATAATTTCGTTTGTGCTGATGTCCTGAATAGAGATGAGATGTTTCATAGCGGATATGAATCTTCACATAAAAAAACACCCTTATGATCGGGTATTTATTTTTAAGATGAATCGGAAATAGTGTGCCGACGAGCGCAATAATGAGATTTTGCAGGTTGAATTTTTTATGATTGCTTGCATGTTGTGAGAGCGCATAGTTTTACCTCAACCCAGTATATCAGAGTTAGATAATCCTGCGCAAGTAAGGTATACTTTAGATAAATACGCTTAAAAGTTTTTATCTATTTTGCATGGAAGTATACATTGATTATACTTTTTGGTCTCATTTAAGCTCAAATCCTTTCACCGCGGTTTGGCAGATTTTCACGGGCGGTGGTTGGGTTGTGGCGGTGATTTTTTTTGTGTTGTTGAGTATGCGGCTCTGGCTGTTTTGGAGGAGAAGCGTGTACGCGAAAAAAGCGAAGTTTCGCGTGATTGCTATTGATATTCCAACTGATATAGAGCCGAGCGGGCCGAAGCGCGTTGAAAACATTTTTGCGCAACTTTCTTCAGCTCCGCGCACCGGGAATTTATGGGAAACGTGGTGGCAGGGGTTTCATCCACTGCCGGCGAGTTTTGAGGTTGTCGGTATTGACGGTTTTATTCAGTTTATCGTGAGGGCGGATGAATCTTTGATTAAGCTTATTGAAACGTCCATTTATGCCCAGTATTCAAGCGTAGAATTTACAGAGATTGACGATTACGCCACGCGTATCAGCATGGGGGATTTAGATAATGGCGTGTATGATATATGGGGCGCTGAATATGTTTTGGAACAGAAATTGCATTTTCCCATTAGAACGTATCCCTACTTTGAGCATATTTTTGCAAAGCAGTTTGCCGATCCGCTCACTGCCGTGTTTGAAACCATGAATGATTTAAAATCGGGCGAACAGCTCTGGTTTCAAATTGGAATTTTGCCTGCAGATCCTTCATGGCAGGCACAAGGCGTTCAGAAAATTCAGGAGATTATAGGCGAAGGCGGTAAGAAAATGGGCATACTGGGCCGTCTTGTTGGCGTTGTCGCGGGAGAGGCAAAGCAGATTTTAAGCGAAACAGGCAAACAAAGTTTGGGAACAGAAATTCCCGTGCTCAACTCTGGCGCGAACGTGGCGTTGGGGCAGGCAAACTTTCAAGGCATGCTCACGCCGGATAAAGAGCCGCTCGTTGCGGCGATTCAAAGCAAGATATCGCGCCCCGGCGTGAGCGCGCGCGTGCGAATAGTGTACGCCGCAAAGACCGAAGTGTTTTCGCAGGCGCGTGCGTATGCTGAATTTCAGGGCATTTTGAAGCAATTTGACAACAAACCGTTTAATGTATTTGTGATAGATAAAGGATATTGTACTGCGGTGAACTATTTTAAAAAACTGCGCGAACCGGCAAAGAAGCGGGCGCTTCTGGAGCGGGCAGTACACCGGGCGTTTTGCGCGTCAGATAGAAGCGGCATTTTGAATGCCGAAGAGCTTGCAACAATCTGGCATTTTCCCATGAATATGGTGCAAAAAGTACACGATATTGCCGATGTTGGCACCAAAAAGGTGAAGGCGTCGCACCGCGTTCCCCGGATTGGCGCTGTGGCAGTAAACGCAGGGGACATTACGGTGATTGGCCAAACAAATTTTCGGAACGAGAAAATTCAGTTTGGCATCAGAAACGCGGATCGGCGCAGGCATATCTATCTTATTGGAAAAACTGGCATGGGGAAAACAACGCTCCTTGAAAATATGGTGATTTCCGATATTGTGCGAGGGGAAGGCATTGCGCTGATTGATCCGCACGGGGATTTGGTTGAGCGCGTTATTGACTTTATCCCGAATCACCGCATTAACGATGTGTTGTATTTCAGCCCGTCAGACACTGATTATCCGATCGGTTTCAATTTATTTGACGCGGGCGATGTAAAGCACCGGTATTTGATATCGTCTGCGATTATTTCCATTTTTAAGAAAATTTGGGCGGACAGCTGGGGGCCTCGGCTTGAATACATTTTGCGAAACAGCCTGCTTGCGCTTCTTGAGAGCCCCGGCAATACGCTTCTTGGCATTCCCCGCTTGTTTGTTGACAAAGATTACCGAAACAAGGTGGTAAACCAGATTCAGGACCCGGTGGTAAAGAGTTTTTGGGTAAAGGAGTATGCTCGGTATCAGGATAAATTTCTTGTAGGGGCGGTGTCCCCGATTCAAAATAAAATTGGGCAGTTCACCTCAATTGCGACGATCAGAAATATCATCGGGCAGACGAAATCCCGCATTGATTTTCGCGAGGCAATGGATATGAAGAAAATTTTGCTGTTCAATTTATCTAAAGGGCTGATCGGAGAGGACGTGTCGTCTCTTCTCGGCGCGATGATTTTAAGCAAACTGCAGATTGCCGCGATGAGCCGGGCGGATATTCCGGAAGAAGCTCGCACTGATTTTTTTACCTACATTGACGAATTTCAGAATTTTTCAACCGACAGTTTTGCGAATATCCTTTCCGAGGCGAGAAAGTATAAGCTTTCTTTGATTATGGCGCACCAATACGTGGGGCAGCTTTCCGAGGAGGTGCAGAAGGCGATTTTTGGAAACGTGGGCACGTCTATCTGTTTTCGCGTAGGCGCCGAGGACGCGGAATTTTTGCGCCCTGAATTTGAGCCTGAATTTTTGGTAGCGGATTTGGTTGCGCTTGGGCAGTTTGAAATTGCCATAAAAATTGAGCAAAAATTAAATAAATGGCTGGCGTAAGGGGCGTGCTTTATCGCGCCCGCCAATAGCCCCATACATTTATCCAAGAAAATCTTGTATCCGTTTTGCAATGTTTTGATATACGTGTTCGTCAATCGGTCCTTCGTACCAATGGATCCGCGGATCTCGTTTGAACCACCTCATCTGTTTTAGGCAATAGTTGCGGTTATTCTGTTTATGTTTTTCGCACGCTTCGTTCAAGCTGATGTTTCCTTGCATATAAGGAATAAATTCTTTACAACCGATCGCGGTAAACGACTCCGGCGCGAGTGGATATTTCTTGTATGCTGTTTCTATCTCTTGAATTAAGCCGAGTTGCATCTGCATATCTGCACGCGCGTTTATTCTTTCATAGAGTTTTTGTCTGTCCCATTTGATTCCAATTTGGAGCGTGTTATACATCGGCGTTCCTTTTACCAGTTGCTCCGAAAATGGTTTTCCAGTTGTAACGCAAACCTCAATTGCCCGCACGATGCGCCTTTTATTTCTCTCAACGCGCAATTTTGATTCGCTTTCTGGATCGTATTGTTTAAGAATGTCAAGAAGTTCGTGAGTTGATTTTTGTTCAAAGTCTTTGCGCACGCGCGAATTTGGCGTTCCTTTCGGAAAGCGAAAGTTGTCAATAACCGCAGAGATATAAAGCCCTGTGCCTCCGACTAAAAAAGGCGCGCCTTCCGTTGTTTTTATAATTTTTTTAACTTCCCTTTGAAACTCCGCGGCGCTGAAGCGATTGGTTGGTTCTAAAAAATCTATGAGATAGTGGGGGATTTCATTTATATAGAGAATGTTGTTTTTGCGGATTATGCTGTCCTGTGCACTCCATTTTGCGGTTACAATATCAAGCCCTTTATAAAATTGGCGCGAATCAGCGGAAATAATATATCCGTTGAATTTTTTGCATAATTTATAGGCAAGGCCGGATTTTCCAGACGCGGTCGGACCCAAAATGACGATGAGTTTTTGCAGTTTCTGTTGTTTCATAGGAATAGTGTAGCCTATTTTTATTTTCTTGTGAAAGCAAGCGTATTTTGCTATTGTTATCTGATAGAGGATGTATATATGCACCCCTACACACAGATATTATGCAATCCACAAAAGTCCAGTTTATTGATTTTTTGCTTGAATCAAAAGCCTTATTGTTTAAGGATTTTACCTTGAAGAGTGGGAGAGTATCTCCGTATTTTTTCAATTTAGGGCTCTTAAATCGCGGTGATCAGGTTTCAGAGATTGGAAGATTCTTTGCTGAAACAATTAACGCCGAGTTTGGAGACGACTTTGATATTGTTTTTGGACCGGCATATAAGGGGATTCCGCTTGCGGTTTCCACAGTTATTGCGCTTTATGAGAATTTTAAAATTGATAAAAGATATTGTTCAAACCGCAAAGAGCTGAAGGATTACGCGGATAAATCCATCCTTTTAGGATCGCCATTAAAAGATGGAGATAAAATTATTATGGTTGACGACGTGTTAACAACCGGGCAGACAAAAATTGACGCGGTAGCTGTTTTAGAAACAGTTGCCGATGTTGAAATACAAGGGCTTTTGATTGGACTTGACCGTTTAGAAACCGACAGCGAAGGGAAAAATGCGGTTTCTGAATTTACAAAAAAGACCGGCATTCCGGTGAAAAGTATTATTACCGCGGCAGATATTTTTTCGCATATCTCTGACGCGCCCACGCGGATGAAAATGGAGCGCTACTTATACGAATATGGCGTAGAAAAGCTGTAAATTTTAAGTTTTTAAAACAGCGAGCGCGAAATTCCGCCGTCAAAATTTATGGTCGCCCCGGTAATGTAATGAATCTGATTTAGAACGATTGATTTTACAAGATCCCCGATTTCTTTCGGATCCCCTGCTCGCTTTAAAGGCAGGGTTTTTTCATATTCAGCCATATCTGAAACAAGGCTTAAAAGCCGTTCTGTTTTGATTGGGCCGGGAGCGATGTTTATACAGCTTATTCCGCGTTCTGCGTAGTGCGCGCTTAAAATTTTAAACACGCTCGCAAACGCGGTGCGGTATGCGCTTGAAAGCACGAGGTCGGCGCGGGGTTCTTTGATCACATAAGAAGAAATCAGGAATATATAGCCGTTGTCATTCACGCGCAAATTTTGAAGGAGTGCGCAAAAGCCCAAGAAGAGCTGATTGTGCGCGGCAATCCAGTCGCGCTCTTTTGCCTCAAAGAAATCCTTTTGCGGCGGTCCGCCGGTATTTAAAACGAGAATGTCTGTTTCTTTTTGGGCGGACGCAAACGCTTTTACTGACGCGATATGAGCAGTGTCTATGTCTTTTTTTGACGCGGCGTACACACTGCATCCGATTGATTGCAGTCCGTCAGCAATGGCCTTGCCGATCCCTTTTGTTCCGCCTAAAACGAGAGCTTTTTGTGGCATAATCGTGCGTAAAATTGGGAAGTATTGATTGAATCATACCCTAAAGCGCGGGATTTTTACAAGTTTTCTCGTTTGCCCTTGTGTTTTTTTAAAAATGTGTTAGGATAGAATGTTTATTTTTATTTACAAAGTGAAATGTTCGTTGTCTGATCTTTGTTTTGAAGAATAGGCAATGTACAAACCAGCAATTATGAATTTTGATAAAGCAACAGAAGCAACGCCAAGAAGGGTTTTTTTGGAGGAGTTGTTTAAGAAAGAAGCACGTAAGCACCTCCCTGACACTGACCTGATAGAGCAAGCAGTGTCTGCTGTTGAGAACACTCCCCCTATCAATAGACGCGCACTGCTTATGTATGGTCTTGTAGCAGGCGCAACAGTACTTGCAGGGTGTAAAGGCAAAGAGAAACCAGAGACCAAGACAATAAATAAACTCATTGCCGATTTAGATAGTGGAGATAAATCTGTTCGTTTGCTTGCGGCACAGGTGCTAGCGCGTGCAGGACAGTACGAGGAGTATGACATCACACCTGCTATGGTTGCCTTAGCTGATATCTTAAACAATTACAGTGAAGATGGGACGGTGCGCACCGAGGTTGCCTTTGCCCTCACATTTATAAAATCAAGCAAAGACGAGCCACATCGTTTTGAGTATGTAATTAACATTTTGCGTACAAATGCACTTATTGATAAGTCGTGGTTTGTCCAGCATTACTTATTGAACGCGATGAGAAACCTTATAGGAAATGTTGATGTAGCGCTTCAAATGGAAGTTATGAATCAGATGTTCTTGTTCTTGGAGTATGGTGATGATGCGAACATTCGTTTTGATGCCGCAGAGGTACTTGCGAAAGCGGCGAAGAATATTACTATTTCAAAAGAACAAATAGCAAAGATTGATCAGTTACTGATTCGTGAGCAGAACGAACCTGTTAAAGACATACTCTCTCAAGTACGGCGTAAAGCATTCGTACAGTAAGTACCCATTTATCCTATAAGGACAATGGAACCAACAATAGACGAGAGATTAGAAGAAGAACTATCAACACAAACAGAAGAAGCCGATGTTTCAAGATTGCCTTTCGTCTCCAGTCCAAGCACAAAACAGGGAGAAACACGAGATTTTTCAAGCGAAATAAAAAATCTTCAAAACTTTCTTCTGAAGATAACAGATAATATGATAACGGATAATATGATAACGGATTTGGAAATATTAGAAGGTGTAAAGAATATTGATCATGCAATAATTTTGGAGAAATTGAGGCAAATTGAGATTAAATATAAGAAAAGCATGGAGGAAGTGATTCACGCGCTTATGGAGATAGTCAACAAAGAGGATGCGCGGGTAAGCTAAAACGACCAAGACCAATCTGTTGAGAACACTTCGTATGAAAACTTCATGAAAAATTCTTCTCATTGCCGCACATCGGGCAGGATTTGCATACGGTTTTTGTTGAATTTCTTGCAGAACAACGCATCGTGTGGTATTGTTGAACAACAATAAGTGAGCTTTATGTATGCAAAAAATTACTCTACATTCTTCTATTGTTACTGATACTTTCATTTGTCATGGTAAGCCAACCTTCAAAGGAACTCGCATTATGGTGTGGCAGGTGTTAGATATGCTTGCGCAAGGCGCAACACGCGAAGAGATTACAGAGGCATTTCCTTCCATTTCAACAAGACACATCAAAGCCGCTTTAACGTATGCCGGGTTGCTTGCAAAAGAAGGCTATGTCCTCATCAATCTTCACGAAAAAATTCCTGCTTGATGAAAATGTTCGTCAAGATTTGTATCACTTTCTTCGTTCTCAACACATAGATACGCGGTTCGTATCAAAATCAGCATCCGATAGAACGATTCAGGAAGTTTCACTGCGGGAAAAGCGCATTTTAGTAACCAATGATAACGATTTTACTCTTTGTGCAAAAGAGGAGATTTTTTCTGTGGTGTGGTTGCGCATCCCGCAACATTCTGCCCTCGTCTGTATCAAAGCATTCCAAAAATTGCTTGAAGAGCGCATGGATTTTGCAGGGAAGATTATCGTACTCAAGCCTCATACATGGGAGGCTTTTTACTTATCCGGAAAATAGCCGTGGGCGTATTCCAAAAGGGTTCTGTATGAACACTCATGAAAAATCCTTCTCATTGCCGCACATCGGGCAGGATTCGCATAATGTTTTTGAGCTTCTAAACGCGGCGATTGCTTTTGAAGGCGGCAGAATAGAGAGAAAAAAACGGAGATCCGCGAGGCATCGGATACTCCATCCTAAAATGCCGTAAAGGTGAATGCGCCCGAGAGTTACCGCGGCCCATCGGTTTCCGATGGGGATCGCAAAGGCTGGCTTTTTGGATACATATTGTATTGCTGGCTTGGATTTGATTGTTCGCGCGATATGCTTTGCAATGAACGCGCCGTCATGAAGAGCGGTCTGCGCCATGCCTGCGTATCGAGTATCTGCGGCATCCCCGATGACAAACACATTGTGTGCTTCATGGGCCTGCAAAAACTCATCCACATGAACTCTGCCTTTTGGGTTAATCTTTATGCCGTGCGTATGTTCGTAGAGGTGATGGGGCTTTACTCCGGCAGTCCAGATAACGGTTTTTGCTTTGATCTCCATATCTTTAAGATACACCGCTTCTACTTCCTCTTTCACGAGCGTTCTGTTTAAAAAGATGTTGATGCCGAGCGTGTTCAGCCTCTGTAACGCGCGTTTTGAAACAGCCGGCGAAAGCGCGGGAAGCACCCGCGGCGCCGCTTCAATCAGATCAATCGTTACGAGCGAGGGGTCAATGCCATGGCGCTCCGCGAGTTTTTTTGAGTACATTGCGATATCTCCGGCAAGCTCAACGCCGCTTGGGCCAGCGCCTATAATGAGAATATGCGCGGCAGATATTTTTTTATCCTTTTCTTTTGCTTCTTTGCATGCGGTGAAAATTTCGTGGAGATGCCGTTTTAAGCGTAGAGCCTCGTTGATAGATTTAAATCCGAAGGAAAGCTCTTTGATTCCCGGAATGTTGAAGTATACGGTTTCGCTTCCGAAGGCAAGGACGAGAAAATCATAGTCGTAGATTGTGCCCGATGATCCAACGAGAGTTTGTTGATTCACATCAACAGCGATGATTGAGTCTTGTATGGCGTCAATTTTTTTGTCGCGGAAAATTTCACGAAGCGGGATGCAGACCGAAAGCGGAGATTTACCGGTAACTACGCGAAAGAGCATTGGGTGATATTCAAAATGCGGTCTGTCGCTTACGAGCGTGATTTTTGCATTGAGGTTTTTTTGGGCAAGAAGTCCAAGCGCTGCGCGAATTCCCCCAAAGCCCCCTCCCGCAATGATAATTTTTTTCATTCTTTTAGTATACTACAGATAAATATAGATAAACATTTTTAAAAATATGGCGCTCTGCAAGCGTTCCGCATCATACGTTTAAAGATTTTATCTCTATGTTTGCTCAACCGCGTGTTTATGGCGATAATAGATGAGCTTGACGCATTCGGTGCACACAAAATAGAGCGCGGCTACGCTTAAAATAATGAGGAGATGACTTTGTGAAGGAGGGGTGAATTGAAAGACGCGCTGTCCAAACGCAGAATAGGGAATAAGCACCGTCGCGATACCGGCCGCGGCAGTAAAAAGAATCAGCAAAATTGAGGGAGGTTTTCCTTTCAAGAAAAAATGCTTGGTGCGTATGGAAAAAAGAAATGCAAGTTCCGTGAGAATACTCCCGATAAACCAATTTGTTTGCAATACTGACGGCGAGATGCGGTAGAAAAGCGCGAAAAATATGAAGTCAAACACCGTACTCACGATGCCAAGCACGGTGCTTATCATGATTATTTCGCGAATATCGTACTGTTTTGGCGAGGCAAGCTCGCGCGTGTCTATGGTGTCGGTAGAGATGGCAATCATTGGGGAATCCGAGAGGAGGTTTAAAAGCAAAATTTGAATGGGGAGCATGGGTAAAAAAGGAATAAAGAGCGATGATACCGCAACCGCGTAAAAATTTCCAAAGTTTGAGGCAAGCGTGGCTTTGATGTACTTGACCGTGTTTACAAATACTTCACGCCCCTCTTTGATGCCCTCTATAATGACTTTTAAATCTTTTTTGAGAAGCACAATATCTGCCGCATCCCGCGCGATGCCAGACGCGCTCTGCACCACCAAAGACACTTCAGCGGCTTTGAGCGCGGGCGCATCATTAATGCCTTCGCCTAAAAAGCCGACACGATGTTTATGTCCGAGCATTTTTATAATGGCATATTTTTGCTCCGGAGAAATCCGCGCAAAGACAGCGTACTTTTCAACAGCAGAATACTGGGCGTGCGCGCTTAAAGCCTCAAGCTCTGTCCCTGTGATAACCTCATGCGGCGATGCAGAAAGGCCTATTGTGTGCGCGAGCGAGCCGGCAATTTCTTTGCTGTCCCCGGTGAGAATTTTAATTGTTATACCCAAACCTTTTGCAAGCTTTACCGCGGGAATCGCGGTGGGTTTTAACGGGTCAGTAAATGCGATAATGCCCAAAAGTTCAAAGCCATTTTTTTGGGGAGTCCGGCATTCTAAAATTGCCTCGCTCTCGCTTTTTTGTATTTTCTTTTTGGTTATTGCAAGGGTGCGCTTCCCATTTCCCCCTTTTTCAGCAATCCATGCATGAAGTTCTTTTTTTTCTCGCGCCGCAAGTTTGCAGGAGTGGAGAAGAAATTCCGGCGCTCCACGCAAAATAAGCTCGTATCCGTTTTTTGTTTGTACGATTGCGCCGTTGTGGCGATGCCGCGGATCAAAAGGAATGGTTCCGATTTTTCTGCACGCCAAAACCTTTTTTTGTTCTTGCGTTGATATGTTTTGAAAGAGCGCGATGTCAAAGGGGTCGTGCTTGTGCTTGTTCTGAGAGCCTGCGGCAAAACAGCCGTAGATCAGCGTGAGTGGATTAGCATGAGGCGAGAGCGATTCTACCGTGAGCTGGTTTTCGGTGAGTGTTCCGGTTTTATCAGTGCAGAGCACGTCAATTCCGCCCAGGTCTTCAATTGCGGAGAGCCTGCGCACCGCGACTTTCTTTTTTGCAAGGCGAATTGCGCCGCGCGAGAGAGAAAATGTGGTTACAACCGGCAGTGCTTCAGGAATAACGCTTACGGCAAGCGCGATTGAAAAAATAAGAAGATTCACAATGCCGCGGTCTTGCCTGTTTATCAAGAGATTCATCACGAAGATAAAGAGCAGGGTTGCAAGCACAATATTGAGAATGACTTTGCTAAAATGCGCAATGCTTTTTTCAAAGCCGCTCACGTGGCGCGTTTCAAGCGTGAGGCGTGCGATTTTTCCGAGAACACTCTTACGTCCTGTGGCAATGACCACTGCTCTCGCCGCGCCGCTTGCAACGATTGTGCCGCTCAAGCCTAAATTGAAAGCAGAGTGGTATGCCGCGGCAGGTTCTGCAAGCCCGGCACTCTGTTTTTTGACCGGTACAGATTCGCCAGTCAGCGATGACTCATCAACAGCGCAGTCGTGCGTTTCAAGGAACCGCACATCCGCGGGAATTTTATCGCCGGTTTCTAAAAGCGCAATATCCCCGGGCACAAGCTCTTCTTTCGGAATTACCGCTTCTTTCCCGTCCCGCACTACTTTTGCATAAGAGGTAATGTAGGAGCGTAGCAGGAGAAGCGTGCGTTCTGATTTATATTCTTGATAAAACCCAAGCCCCGTGTTTATGAGGACAAAGAGCAGAATCATGAGGCCATCGGTTCGTTCGCCCAGTAAAAAAGCAAGCGCCATTGCTCCGCCTAAAAGATAAATGAACGAGGAGCGAAATTGGCGCGCGAAAACGGTAAACCACTGGATCTTTTTTGCGGAGATCTCGTTTGCGCCGTATTTTTTAAGCCGCTCGTGCGCCTCTTCCGTGTTGAGTCCTGCGTGTGAGTCTACGGAAAATGCTTTGAGCGTTTGTACTTCGGTTTGTGTTGAAAATGAGAAGATGTCCATTACATTCATGATAACATGCGGGTTTCTTCTTCAAAAGATAGTATGATAAAATAAGGCTATAGTATAATCAGTTTGACGGAAAAAAATTTGTCAACTTGGCGCATGTGTTTGTTCTCTGCAAACATGGGCTACGCCTTGATTATCTTATCGGGTTGTTTAAGAAAGATGTTTTAAAGATGCTGGCAGAATGGGTATGGAGGAAAGCTTTCGCGCGGTGTTTGCCCTTGCTCTACGTGAATGCAATCGCGAGCGCGTATCTTCCTGCTTTTTCGTGTGGTTTCCCTAACTGCGTAGTCCTTCTTTGTGAGGGAAAAGTTTCCGCTTCTTGAAACGTATCTCTCGGATCAATTGATATGTTGGAAGCAAGGATCCGTGCATGTTTAAGTTGTTCTTTAAGCGCAGATTTCATATTGATATTCCAATCTCCGGTTTCCTCATCAATAGTGCTGTGCTTTCTCCAATACTCTTGCGCTGTGCCAAGTACGCGCTCTATATCGTCTTTACGAATTACATGGTGTTCCTGCGCAAGAGCCGGGGTAAAACACGCAATTATATTCTGCGGGTCAACATCATACATTTTTTTTAGAAATTGAACTGAAGTTTCAACAATCCGCGCGCCAAGCTCCAGCCTGCCAGCGTGAATAAGTCCAACAACTGTTTTTCCTGCGGGAGTTTTCGCATAGATCAACCCGCCGTAGCAATCTGCAACTTTCAGCACAAGGGGCGTGTCTGGCGTTGTCGTGAATAATGCTGATGCGCTCACAAAAGTGCCACGTTCATTTTTCTTGATTGCGTCAGAATTTTTTTCTGTTAAATCCTCCAGTTCAGCGACGGCGCAATTTCCCTCATCGGCAAGCGTGATGGGATTGATGGCATTCTCTATGCCGATCCTTTCTAAAAATTTAGTCAATCGTTTTGCAACTTTCTCTTTTCTCTTCTGCGTTTCTTCTTGGCTAAAGGCCATGTTTCCCCCATCATGGCTAACCCCATGCGCACAATGAGGGACATTCTGCAAACGCTCAAACCGCGCTATTTTTTGCTCTGGATCAATTTCAATAGAAAATCGCCCTGATAAATCCGGGAGACGCTGTATTTGTTCAAGCGGGTGGTTAAGGGGTTTCATATATATGTTATAGGGAAACAGTCTATTCAAGCACACTCACTCCTGCGGCTTTGGAGCCGGGTCACTTTGCGGACGAATTTGAATGTTTTTTGCAGTGATGCTTTCATCCTGGTTTGTTTCCCCGTTTACCGTGATGCTTTGCCCGATAGAAATATCGTCTGCTGTTCCTTCGGCAGTTTTTATAATCTCTGTGACGGTTGAATAAAAGACGATTTTTGATCCTCCATTCGGCAGTTTTATCGTAACGCTTTGTTCGTCTTTTGAAAGAACTTCTCCGGAGATAAATTGGTCGTTCCTCGCGCCTGCTTGTGCCCCCCCTTGCCTGCGCCCATTTCCATCGAAAGAGCCGAATTGATCTCTTCTGGCTTGTCGTTCTTCCGGGGAGAGGTTTGCAAAATTTTGAAGCGCAGTTTGGTTCCCTCTAGCCCTTCTGGATTGTTCATGTTTTATGCCGCCGTAGAAGGAGCCGCCGCCTACGGCAAGGAGAGCGATAACGATGAGGGGAAGTATTTTTTTCCGCATAGCGTTTTAAGATGAAACTATAGAAAAAAACTTTTTTAAAAGTGTTTATCTATATAAATAAAATAAAATTATTCATACCGCAGGGCGTCTATGGGGTGCAAACGGGAGGCTTTGCGTGCAGGATAATATCCAAAGATAATGCCGATCGCGCCGGAAACCCCCCACGCAAGCACAATAGAGAACAACGACACCCTTGTTTGAATGAGACCGGCACGCGTAACGCCGAAGGATACCGCCCAGCCTAAAATGATGCCCGCAAAGCCTCCAAAAAAGGTGAGCATTACGGCTTCAGCCAAAAATTGCAGGATAATGTCGCGGCGTTTCCCGCCGACTGCCTTGCGCAGTCCAATTTCTCTCGTTCTTTCGGTAACGGTCGTGAGCATCATATTCATAATGCCAATGCCTCCTACAACAAGGGAAATTCCTGCAACCGTGGCAAGCAGAATGGTGAATGTTTGGGTAACGCTTGAGGCGGTTTCAACAATATCAGCTTGATTGAGGATGCTGAAGTCCGCTGATTGCGGATCTACGATGCGGTGGCGCGTCAGTAAAATATCCGTTATTTCCGCTTGTAGGGCGGACATTGCGGCGGCAGATTCAGCCTGCACGCTGATACTGCTTAAATACTCGTTTCCAGCCAAAAACCTTTGCGCGCTTGAAAGCGGAATGAACACAATGTCGTCTTGGCTTCCAAAGCCGCTGGCGCCTTTTGTTTTCGTCAATCCGATGACTTTAAACTGAATACCCTTGATGCGTATCGCGTGCCCGATCGGATCAACTCCTTCGCCAAACAAATCTTCTCGTGCCGTATGCCCGAGTACCGCCACTTTCGCCAAAGATTTCACCTGCAGATCTGTTAAAAAAGAGCCAAGGTCAATTTCAACATTTCGTACTGATGGGTATGCGCTTGTCGCGCCCAAAACAGATGTATTCGTATTTTTCCCCTTGCTCGTTATTTGATACCGCCCTGATAGTTCAGAGGAAACTGCTTTGGCGTTGTTTATTTTCTTTATTGCGTCCGCGTCTTCCATCGTGAGCGAGCGTGCTGATCCCCTGCCCGCGTTCACCTGAAATCCCTGCCCTCGCTCCGCGCCAGGCATCACAATAATCAGATTTGACCCGATTGATTCAATCCTAGACTGAATAGAAGTTTGGGCGCCTTGCCCGATTGAAACCATGGCAATAACAGAACTAATGCCGATAACGATGCCAAGAATCGTCAGCCCGGAGCGGACTTTGTTTGCAGAAAGCGCGGTGTATGTTTCTTCAAGAATGTCCAAAGTTTTCATACTGATGATGGTGTGAGAGTATCTTTTTTAAATGTTCGCTTGTATCGTTCACGATGAGGCCGTCTTTAAGAGAGATAATGCGATTTGCATATTCCGCCACCGCCTGTTCATGCGTGATGAGTATAATTGTTCGGCCATGCTCTGCGTTTAATTTTTGAAATGTTGCAAGAACGGTTTCTCCGGTTTTTGAATCCAGATTGCCTGTAGGCTCGTCCGCAAGAATGAGCGACGGGCGATTCACAAGCGCGCGCGCAATGGCAACTCTTTGCATTTGCCCTCCGGAGAGCTGGTTTGAGAGGTGATGGAAATGAGTCTCATCCAAGCCCGCGGATGAAAGCGCTTCTCTTGCCCGCGCTTCCCGTTTTTCTCTTGCAACTTCTGCATACACAAGGGGGAGCATGGTATTTCGCAGAACCGTTGCGCGAGGCAGAAGGTTGAAGGACTGAAACACAAAGCCTATCTTTTCGCCGCGTATGTCTGCAAGCTCATCTTCAGAGAGCGTTGAAACATCTTTGCCATCCAGCGCATAGGTTCCGCTTGATGGTGTATCAAGCGCGCCAAGTATATGCATGAGCGTTGATTTGCCTGATCCCGAAGGCCCCATGATTGCGACAAATTCTCCGTTTCCAATGCTGAACGTAACGCCTTTTAACGCGTGAAATGCAATATCACCGCCTGTGTGATATGTTTTTGTGATATTCGTAATTTTTATCATAGATCAACGCGGGATGCGGAAGCCGCCGCCCCGTCCTCCGCCGGATTGTGTTCCAAACAGGCTTGGCGCTTGCTGGGTGGCGTTCGTATTTGCGGAAGAGGGGGCAATTGTTCTCGTTACCACAAGGTCGCCTTCGTTGAGGCCGGAGACAATTTCAATTGAGGTATCATTTGCAAGCCCAATTTCCACTGGAACCCGCCGCGGAGCTGTTTTGAAAGGAAGCGGCGTATTTGCAGAAACGCTTTTTGCCGCCGCATTATTTTCAAGCATTTCAACATAATGCATATTCCCTTGTGATTTGACCGCACTGCCTGAAACAATGAGCACATTCTGCCGAACATCCGTTATAATTTCTGCGCTCACGCTCATGCCCTGCTTAACGCGATCATCTTGCGTGTCAAACATGATGTCTGCATTATAGGTTACTACTCCTTGGGATACTGTTCCAAGAGTATCCACTTTTGCCACCTTGCCCGTAATGCTTACATCTTCAATGGCGTCAAAGGTTAAGGTTGCCTTTTGTCCGATCTTTATTTTTGAGGCGTCAATCTCGTTAAATGAAAGGAGCGCGATTTTTTGTTTTGTGATAATTGTTGCAACAACACTGCTTGGGGAAACAGGGTCGCCCTGCTTGACATCTATTTTTGCAACGATGCCGTCAAAGGGCGCGGAGAGGGTGTACTCTTTGAGTTTTTCTTTTGCGTCCGCGAGTGCGGTTCTTCGGAGTTGCAAAGTCATCTCTTGGGATTGAATATCAAGCGGATCCGTCCCGGCTTTCAGATTTGCCAGTGAGATTTCCTTTTCTTTGATCGTCCTCTCCGCAGACGCGATATCCGCTGGATCAGCTCCGCCTTTCAGTTTTTTGAGCGCAAGCTCGCGTTCTTTGAGTGACGACTTTGCAGACTCAAGATCAAGGGGATCGTTTTGATCCATTGTTTTTAAATCGCGTTCTGTGTTTGTGATTGCGTCCGTGTTGTCTTTTATATTTTTTTGTACGCCTTCTATGCTTGAAATAAGCCCGTTCATTTGGGAGATAGAGCTTGCTAAATTGTTTTGATATTCTGTTACTTTTGCAAAGGGCGCTTGTTTTTTGAGGGATCGGTAATCAATCCATGCGTCCATGTAGGTGCGTTCGCTCCCTGCGGCTTGGACGATGTCTTTTTCTGCATCAAGCGTTTTTTGCAGGAGCGCGTCTATGACTGCGCGATCCGCAGAGCGTAGAGTATTTTTGTAGTCATTTAACGCCGTTTCATAGCGTGTCCGCGCTGTTTGATAGTTACTCTCTGCTTTGGCTTGAAAGCTTTGAAGCCTGTAAATGTCTGTTTCCTCTAGCGTGCTATCAGTCAAAGCGCCGATATTTGTTAGTTCATCTCGTATTGAATTTTCGCTAAGCGCAATCTCGTTGCTATAAAGGATATCGTGGAGTTTAGTGATTGCTGTAGGAAGCGCAATAAATGCGCTTGCTATCTCGGTAAATGCATCATCATAAGTTTTTGTAAGGGTATCTTGCGCTTTTTGTTTTGCTTCCTCTGCTTTTTGATGGTTTGTTTCCAGCGAGAGTTTTAATTTTTCCAGGGAATTTTGGGCGTTTGTAAGGGCGTTTTCAGCCTGTAAGAGCGCGGACGCATCCGGCGGCCTTTTGAGTTTTGAGAGATTTGCGCGGGCGTTTGTAAGGGCGTTTTCAGCCTGTAAGAGCGCGGACGCATCCGGCGGCCTTCTCATCTTATTAAGAGCTATCCGCGCGCCGACAAAATTCACTTCAGCGTCTTTCACCGCTTTTTCCGCATCGCGCGGGTCTATAGCGCCGATGGCCTCCCCAGCTTTCGTTTCTTGTCCGAGTTTTGCGAAAACTGTCAGCATATCTCCGGAAACTTTTGGCTTGATGTCTACTTGATTTTCGGAGGAGGTTTGCCCTGATCCATGAACAGAGGCAATAAGCGTGCCTTTTTGAACCTGCTCAAGGACATAGAAGGTTTCTCCATTTACCGCTTTTGCTTTTTTATACAGAAAGAACCCTCCTCCCATAAGCGTAATGACCAAAAGAACGGCAATGGCTTTGTGTTGGACTGCATTTTTGATGAGTTTTTTAAACATAGAGATAGAGTATATTTTTTACCGCGCATTTTTTTGTAGATCAAGTATTCTGATCAGTTTTGCTTGAATTTCGCCCGCGCTGTTTGGCGAGCCGATGGTGACGATGTAATCGTCCGCGCGAAGGTCAGAGAGGGAGATGCTTTCGCGCCCGCGTTTTATGACCGTGCCTTCTGTAATGAGCACAACTTTTTCAACGTCGCCGCGGCCTTTCACCACGAGCGTTGCGCCGTCAATTTTTATAATTTGCCCGAAGGTTCCATGCGCTTCAATGAAATTGTTATCCCGAAAACCTTTAAACATTCCTCCTTTTGGGCCGCCAAAATTACGGTGGTAATTTTCGCTCCACCTGCACGAAAAATCCGCTTGTCTCGCCCCGACAACCGTTCCAATCTTAAACACAAGCAAAAGCAGGAGCATGCCTGTAGCGCCAATTAAGGCGCCGTTGAGCAGTTGTGAAGGAAATAGTTTTTGTATTTTCATGGAGTTCATAGATAAACACTTTTAAAAATATGATACGATATAAGTCCGCCGCGGCGGTCCATCAACACCATACGTTTAAATTTTTTTTTCTATAGAAATCAGAATGGGTATGGAGATGTTGGGATGTAAAAAAGTTTTTCATGAGCGTCTCAATAAATCGGAGCGACGCAAAGAGCCAGATCAGCGCAACACACAAGAAACTCAAGCTGATTATCGGAAGGCTTTCTAAAAGAGAGAGCCCGAAGTTTTGCGAATAGGTCAAGACGGTGCCTGTATCAGAAAAGAGCAAAGAAAAATAACTGCCAAATCCAGACTCGGCAAATCCGGCGCGTGCGGCATTGAAGGCTGGAAAAAGCGCGGCAAGGGATCCCGAAAAGCTCACAAAATAAAAGGCGAGCTTGCGTTTGAGCAGGATTATCTTGCGTTCTTGCTCAATGCGGCGCATTATTTTCTCAAAAAGGTCCGGCGGCGGATGGATATGTAAAGATGGTTGTGCGTAATGCCCTCTCATGCATATATTACGAATGAAAGATGCATTTTGGTGCATCCTTCTGGTTTTACGGGTTTGTTGAAAGCATTTTTTTAAGCGCTATGATTGTGCGGCGATGTCTGCTTTTCACGGTATGTATCGGTTGCCCGAGCAGTGTTGCAATGTCTCTAAATTTATATCCCTTGTTGTAGCGTAAAAAAAGGAGGCGCCGAGCTTTCCGCGAAAGTTTTTGAAGGGAAGTGAGGAGATAGACATCAGTATATGCGCGGGTGTAGAACTCATCAGGGGAAGGTTCTGCGAAATTGGCGCCATTGAGGAGCGGTTGATACCCATCCGCGGCCTCATATTTTGAAAACGGTATTGTTTTTTTCTTTTTCAGAAAATCCAATGCCGCGTTTTTTGCGATGGCAAAAAGCCATGCTTTAAAGCTCTTTTGCGCATCAAATTTTTTGATATTTTTCCACATTCGCACGCACGCTTCTTGGGTGATGTCTTCTGCGTCATCGCTGTTTTTAAGATAGCCATACACAAAACGATAGAGCGGACGAAGATGCCGATGAATCACAAGCGCAATGGCTTCTTCGTTTCCGTCGAGATACGCTGTAATGAGTTGTTCGTCAGAATAGGTGCGCATAGATTTATTGCGAGCACTCTAAAAATCAATTTTGTAATTTAATCTATAATCTCAAATACTTTTCTTTTAGAGTGAGCGCCAGACACAAGCCGCACGTCTGATGGCGGAATATTGAAGTGTTTTGCGAGGGCGCGGGCAATGGCAGTGTTTGCCTTGCCTTTAATCGGACGCTCTTTCACCGCAATCGCATAGTGAGAATCGTCAATTTTTTCTATATTCGTTTTCTTCGCGCTCGGCTTTGAGAAAACAAAAATTTTCATAGGCGCCTATAAAATGCCTGAATTTTTCTTTTATTTTTTGTTCTATCTTATTTATTCTTTGTGCTGTTACTCCAATCTCGTCGGCTATTGCCTGTGCTGTGAGGCCATCTTCATACCACATGCGAGCTATTTTTTCGAACTTTTTAGGGAGTGTATCGCAGAATGCGCCCCAGAGCGCGTCTGTGTCTATTCTCTGTTCTATGCGATTTGTGCAATCGCGTGTGTGTGGATCGGGGATCAAATCTCCAAGCGTGGTTTTATCGTCTGGTGTATGGGCGTTTCCAAGAGGCGTTTCAAAGGATACGGTGTAGGGCAGTTTCAGGTGCTGTTCAACGATTTTCGTATCTACTCCGAGGATAGAGGCGATTTGTTCATCGGTTGGGTCTTCGCATTGGAATTTTTGCACGGCGACTCGTCGCGCCTCTTCAATTTTTGCGTGCAGGGGAGAATAATAATGCGGTATACGGATCGTATGCCCCTTTCTCTCCATCGCTCTGCCTATGTTTCGTTTAATCCACAGTACCGCATGCGTGCTTAGCTTGGTGCCACGGTGTGGATCGTACCGTTCAAGCGCCTCTTTGAAACCGATAACGCCTTCATGCAGATAATCAAAAAAGTCGTCATCCTTGATGTGAAACTTCATCACGCAACGTGCCACAAGACGGAAGTTATGTTCTACCAGTATGTTGATTTCTTTTGTCATTTCTTCGTCGCAGAGTATGAATTTTCGGTAAGCCGTATATGCAAGATCCGGATCCGCGGAAGAGGCAATAACCTCTGGAAGAGCCTCTAAAAGGTATGATCTATTTTTGAGCTGATACAAGGTAAAGCCTCTTTTATGTTTTTCATGATCAGGAATCGTTTGCGCGTCTAACGGCACGGATTCTTCAAGAGCGCTATTTTCTTGGCGGCTTCTCTCGATGCGATCCATAAGCGTTTTCGGACCGTCTGCGAGGTAGGGAATAATGTCTTCCTCAAGAATTCTTCTGCATTTTGAACGTAATTGGTAGATGTGTTGCGCCAGTTTTTGTATTTCGTGAGGAGGAAGGATTGGCTTGCATGAGCGTAAAAAGCGCCATTGGTCATTGCCCTGATCTGTTTGCTCTGTTGGTTGGGGCGCTTCTGATTCCACCATAGCTTGATTGTTTTCTGCATCTTTTTGCATAAATCAAAAAAATAGTCTGATGTCCGAGTTGGCTTATGCCGTGAACATCATAAAATACGTGAAATTTTGCATTGTGTCAAAATGTATGCGCGAAGGGTATTTTGTTGTTACATCTTAACTTTCTTCATTTCGCCTGCAGGCAAGGTAACATAAAATGTCGTGCCTTTATTCTCTTCCGACTCAAATCTGATAGCGCCTCCCAATTGCTCTACAATAGATTTCACGATATAAAGCCCAAGACCAGTTCCTTCTACATCTTTCTCTTTCACATTGTCCGCGCGGAATAATTTGGTAAATACCTGTCTTTGCTGTCCTTTTGGAATTCCGTAACCAGTGTCAGACACGCTGATAAGAATTTTAGGCGCATGAGCTTTGTCATCTGATAAGGAAATTTCAATGGTTACTTTCCCCTTTTTTGGTGTGTATCTTACGGCATTAGAAATGAGATTTTGAAGAATAATACGGATAAGCTTGGAGTCAGTATTTATTTGAAGAAAGTCGGCGGCGTATTGCTCCTTAAGCGTAATTTCTTTTTTTTCAATCATCAGGCGAATTTCCCTGATGACCGTTTTTGCAATATCAATAATGTTTGTTGGGGCTGGATCCGTTGCGAATGCGCCAAGCTCAAGACGAGAAACATGCAAGAGCGCGTTGACCAATGCAACCATGCGCCGATTGCTTGTATAAATCTCGTCTAAATATTTTTTTTGCTCTTTATCCAGCTTTCCAACGTCGCCAGATAAAAGCATTTCAATATACCAGCTCATGGTGGAAAGTGGCGTCCGAAGCTGGTGAGAGGCAAGCAACACAAATTCGGTTTTTGCTTTGTCAATCGCGTCAAGTTTTACATCTGCCTCTTTGAGTTTCCGCGCGAGCACCGTAGAGGAGATGAGCGCAACCAAAATTGCGCACACGCCAAGAATGTCAATGCCATACGTACGCGGACGATAAAACATCGTTGCTCCAAAAATAAGAATAACAGTCAGCACCAAAAAGGCATTCCACGGTAATGTGGTGTGGATTTTCATGGATGAGATGATATGAAGTGAACAATAATTTTTACCTCGTTACGCTAATAGTTGCGCTCTGCTCGGCGTCTGGCGCCACAACCGTAATGCGACCGTTGGCGGTTTTTAGAATTTCATAACACACACCATTCGCGTTGCAGGTTCCATTGGGATCAACCGGCATGCTGGTAATATACTTTTCGCTGGCAGTCAAGACCGACAAATCTATGAGGCCGGTGCACGTGCCGCCTGTTTTGCAGATTTCGGTTTGCGTGGTGGTGATGCTTGTCGGGAGTGTTCCGTTATTATCAATGGTGTATTGATAAACCGCATTGAGAATCGTATTGACGTCCGCTCGGCGCTGGGCATTTCTTGTGTTGCCGAGCTGTTTGTTCGGGTTGATGGCTAAAATAACAATGCCCGCAAGAATAGCAATAGCCGCAACAACGAGCAAAATTTCAATAAGCGTAAAGCCCTTCTGTGCATCTTTGTCAAATAATTTTTGCATAAAATTATTGGTTATCAAGATAGTGTGAGTAGTGCGCAAAAATTAAAAATCTGCGACTTCCACCCACGAAACAACCTGAATCGCGGGAGTAATTTTATTGATTATAATTTTCGTTTTTCTGATAAGAGTGCCGACTGCTCCGGAAGCGGTTATTGTCCGGTTTTGCGCAGTTTGTTTTGTGACTGTATAATCGCATGTCCCTTGCCCTAAAGCAAGTCCGTCACTGCCCTCAAAGGGTACAGAATCCCTGATTTTTTGGAGCGCTTCTTCGGCGCAGGCATTGGCAAGCGCCTTGGCTTGGTTTGATTGTTCAACCGCGAAGCTTGTGCGAGATGATCCTAACCCCAAGAGTAAAAGCGAAAGAGCAATTGCCACCCCAACCGCACTCACAACCAGCACGCTTACTAGTATGATGTATCCGCTGTTGTTAGTATACTGTTTTTTTGTATGCAGGTAAAACATGCGTGTAAAAAATGAAACTACGGCTGGCGCAGTGACGCGCTTGCGTAAAATGTTTTGCTGAAATTGTATTCATTGCGGCCTCCCGGGTTGACATGCGTGAGCGTGAACGAAATGCGGACAAAAACAGTCGGGTCGCTTGCGGCAGGGATAACATCAAGAGTCAAAGAGGCGGCGCTCGCGCTTGGAGCGGGCGCAGTGATTGCTTCAGCATTGCGAACGGTTTGGGTAATCAACTGCATGATGTGCAGTCCTTGTTGTTCCACTTCTGCGATGGTTTGGTTTTTAATGCGGGACTGCAAAAGAGTCTGTAAAAAAAGCGAGGTAATTAAAAGCATAACTGACGAGATGGCAACATAAAGAAGAAGCTCTATGAGAGTGAAACCGCTCTTAGTTTGTAGTTTGTAGTTTTTCATTCACTGCTCACTGCGGTTTGATAACTTGCAGTTCTTGGATGTTATTCGAACTTGCGACAAATGCACGATCTAAACTAATCTCATACACTATCTGTTGCGGACTATTATTTATATTTAGCTGTCCAAAAGGCGGCGGCGATCCTAAGCTTGCCGGATTTGAGAGGTCAATTACTTTAAAATCGTTGCTGTTGTCGTTGGTCGCCAAAAAAGCATACACCCATGACGGATCATAAGAGATTGACCGCGCATCAGCGCCAATTTCCAGTGTTGAAGAAATGCCTGGTAATAAAGGATTTGTAACATTGATGCTGTACAGTTCCGGAGCCGCAGAGGCAACCCTGCCTGCAATAGCATAGTTTCCAGCCAAAATAAGCGCTTGAGCATCTGCGCCTCCATTACCGCTGTTGAGATCAAAAAACCCAACGCGCGTTGGAAGAGTTTTTGCGCTTATATCTACAACTTGAAACTCCGCGTTATTATCGTCTGATGTAAGATACGCATAATTTCCGGCAATCTGGACATCAGTAGGAGAACCTGTAACAGTCGCGGTGCGGCCGATCGGGTTGCCGGGATTTGCCGGATTTGAAAGATCAAAGATTAAAAAAGGATCGCCTGCGGCGCGCGCCATATATAAATAATTTCCGGAAACTGCCACAGCGATTGCATTGGCATTGTTGTTTCCGCTGTTTAGAGCAGTGAGATCAACTACGGTAAGCTTCCCCGCATTTTGAATCGCGGACGGATCGCTTACATCAAGAATCTGCAGTTCTTCAGAATTGTCCGTAGAAGCGATATAGGCGTAATTGCCGCTGATAACAATGTCATTTGGGTCGCCGTTC
>Ga0075956_101_pt1 | contig 79692 bp, 57 predicted proteins | sample RifGroA2_FD_68050 | JGI IMG/M metagenome (GOLD analysis project Ga0075956, IMG submission 68050) | Parcubacteria bacterium GW2011_GWA2_44_12 | reverse complement strand
TGCCTCTCCTGTTTTTCAAAGGGCGAAAATCGGCAAATCAGTGGGTGTTCTATTATTTTCAGGCGGTGTATAATCGGCAAAGCGGCACAAGCGCTGTCTGATTTTTAAGGCATTTTTGTTTGTTCATCTGCCGATTGTGATATATCATAAAAACCATGAAACTCCACCGCATTAACGCAATAATCCTCCACTATTGGTACCACTCAAAGCGTTCTCTTCCAAGAATGATGGACATTATTTACTGGCCGTCGGTTGAGCTTATTTTATGGGGATTTTTGAGTATGTATCTTGGAAAAATCCAGGGAGATACGGCAAACGCCGCAACATTTCTTCTTGGGGCAGTCATTCTGTGGAATGTATTCCGAAGAAGCCAACAGGATGTTACCATCGCGTTTCTTGAGGATATCTGGTATAGAAATCTCTTAAACCTCTTTGTCTCTCCCCTTAAAATAAGCGAGTATGTAATCGGCGGCATTATTGTTGCAATCATAAAAAATGCGTTTGTATTCGTGTATATGTCAATTTTGGCGTTTCTTTTTTATAAATTTCAAATTTTTGGTCTCGGCTTTTCCCTTATTCCATTTTTCTTAAACCTGCTCATCTTTGGGTGGGCCATTGGAATTTTTATTTCTGCAATTATTTTTCGCTATGGCACTGAAACACAAATACTCGCATTTTCGCTCGCATTTTTGCTTCAGCCGATCTCGGCTGTTTTTTATCCTTTGAGCGTACTTCCCCCGGTTCTGCAACATATTGCGGCACTACTCCCCCTAACTTATGTTTTTGAAGGCATGCGAAGCGTGCTCGCGCAGGGCGTATTCCCATGGTTTCATTTTTGGTACGCGACTGCTTTGAACATAGTATACATGATTTTTGCCGCGCTCTTTTACGCACACCTCTTTAAAAAAGTGCGGCAACTTGGCCTTATCAGCAAGGTTGAATAATTATTTTTAGATTTTAAAGTAAGCTCGTGAGAATACAAACATTTAACGACAAAACAAATATCTTAGGCATGAGCGTGCACAAAGTAGATCTGGAGCAGGCAGGACAGCACGCAGAAGAATTTTTACAATCAAAAGATCAGCACTTTGCGGTAACGGTCAACCCGGAAATTGTGATGCTCGCGCAAAAAGACGCGGACTACAGAATAACTATTTCGCGCAGAGCGTCTCTTCTTGTGCCTGACGGTTTTGGACTCATCCTTGCTTCCCTTATTTTGTGCAAACCTCTTTTTCATCGGGTTACCGGGGTTGATCTCACCCTTAAAGTCTGCGGGGTATGCGAACGGCTTGGAAAATCAGTATATCTTCTGGGCTCAACGAACGATGTCTTAGAAAAAACAGAGCATGCGCTGAAAAGACTTTTTCCAAAGCTCACAATCTCCGGCAAAGACGCGTCAATCAAAAGTGCGAACCTCAATGACACACTCGTTATTGAGAGAATTAATACAGCCGCGCCGTCTGCCGTTTTTGTCGCGCTTGGAGCACCGCATCAAGAAAAATGGATATACCAAAATTTAAAAAAGATTCCTTCGGTGCGCTTTGCAATGGGTGTTGGCGGCACATTTGATTATATTTCAGGGTCGGTGCGCCGCGCTCCGCTTGTTTTAAGAATGCTCGGGCTGGAATGGCTTTTCCGCCTTTTTTTACAACCAAAACGATTGAAACGAATATATACAGCAGTGGTTTTATTCCCGATTGCAGTTTTGAAGTGGCGTTTTGGGATGTGGTTTTCCTATAGAAAAAATGCGCTCATCTTGATTTTTAAAGAAAAAAATGATGAAATTAAATTCTTCCTCGGAAAACGAGCTGAAGGATCAAGCATTGATGTGGTCTGTCAGCTTCCACAGGGCGGTATAGAAAACGGTGAAAATGCGCATTCTGCCGCGGTTCGTGAGATGCAGGAAGAACTCGGGACAAACAAGTTTGAAATACTTCACAGCGTTCCTCAAATATATAAATATCGGTGGTCAAATTCTAAAGACAAAGACGTAGCGCGTTGGTCAAGGCTTGTGTATGGAAAGTGCGGACAAATTCAAAATTTATTTATCATGAAATTCACGGGTAAAGACAGTGATTTTCAGCTTGATGAAGATGAGCTGACTGGATTTTCATGGGTAACTGCAGACGATCTCCTTGCAAAAATTGAACCAATCCGGCGCATTGCCGCACAGAGAGCACTTTCGAAATTTAATACATTTATCTGTAGGGAACAGAAATTTTTGTTCCCTAAAATAGACAATTCAAAAAAACATGGACATAATGAATAGCATGAAAAAGGCACAAAGAGTCCGAACGCGCATTCCACCTTCTCCAACGGGCGAGCCGCATATTGGCAATCTGCGAACCGCTCTCTTTAACTACCTTTTTGCCAAAAAGCATGGAGGAGATTTTATTTTTAGAATAGAAGACACTGATCAGGTACGATGCAAAACTGAATATATTTTTTCGCTCATCCGCGCATTTGAATGGGCGGGAATTATTCCAGATGAAGGGCCATATATTGATAACAATGGAGAACTCCGAGAAAAGGGGAGTTATGGACCATACATACAGTCTAAAAGATTAAGTTTGTACAATGATTATGTTCAAAAATTATTATCCAATGGCACTGCGTATTATTGCTTTTGTAGCGCTGAAAGGCTTGAAGTAATGAGAAAAGAACAATCAGCAAAAAAATTACCTCCTCTATACGATAAGCACTGTGAATATCTTTCAAAGAAAGATATTGAACAAGAATTAAGTTCGGGCAAACGCCCATGTGTACGGCTCAATATACCACATACCGGATTCACCTCATTTGATGATATAATTAAGGGAAAGATAGAATTTGAAAATAGGCTTATAGACCATCAAATTGTAATGAAATCTGACGGGTTTCCAACCTATCATCTCGCACATGTTGTTGACGATGCCTTGATGGAAATCAGCCATGTAATTCGCGGGGAAGAGTGGGTTTCTTCTACGCCAAAACACGTTTTTCTCTATCAAGCGCTTGGCTTTGAAATTCCAGAATTTGCTCACTTGCCCCTTGTGCTTGCAGAAGATAAATCAAAGCTCTCCAAGCGGCATGGTGCCGTATCGGTGCTTGATTTTAAAGATCAGGGCTATCTTCCTTCAGCATTAGTAAACTTCCTCGCGCTTTTAGGATGGAACCCGGGAGAAGGGGATACGCAGGAAATTTTTTCATTGCATGAACTCATAAAAAAATTTGACTTTGCGCATGTGCAAAAATCCCCGGCCGTGTTTCGCTACGATAAGTTGCGCTGGCTCAACAACAGCTATATTAAACAACTAACTCCCGAAAATCTCGCTGATAAAATTAAGCCTTATATACAAGAAGATAGTGACTCTGCAATGAACGCGCATTTACAAAGCCGCGAAACTCTGGTGAAAATTGCACGCCTCTTTCAAGACAGGCTTGAAACTTTCGCGCAAATCAAGGAATTAAGCTCGTTTTTATGGAAAAACATGCTTGATTATGAAACAAATATCCTGATCTGGAAAAAATTTGTTCTTCACCCACATAAATACGAAATAACAATTCAGATGCTTGAAAAATCGCTTTCGCTCGTGACACATACGCAAAAGCATAATCCAAAGCTATCTGCTTCACTCCTACGGGAGACATTCCAAAACAGATGCAAAAAAGATACAATCAGTATCGGGGAACTATTGTGGCCGCTTCGCGTGGCTGTTTCTGGGGCAGAGCGCTCGCCCGATGTTTTTGAAATAATAGAAATTCTCGGCTATGACAACACACAATCTCGCATTGAACTTGCAATCAAAAAATTGAAAATGAATGAGAAATGAAGGATAAAAATAAAAAAATAGTATATATCTATTATGGAATCGCCGGAATTACTGCGCTTGCATTTTTTTTCCATTCTCAAAAAAGCATGCATGCCGCAAGCAACGTAAAGCAAATAGATGAAGAAATCACAAGCATAAAAGGGGGAATTGAATCACAGCAGTCCAAAATTGATGATTTAAAAAAACAAATATATGCGTATGAAAAGAAAATAAAATCTCATCAAAGCCAGACAAATACGCTCAATAACCAAATTCAAGCGCTTGATGCTCAAGCTGAAAAAACAAAATTAGCGATTGCGCTCAAAAACTTGGAAGCAGAAAACGCAACACAAAAAATTTCAGTCACACTAAACGAGATAAATCAGCTTGACAACACTATTGCCGAAAAGAAAAACATCATGTCCGCCCTCATGTATGACTTATATATTACGCGCAAAGCATCTTCGCTTGAAATTTTTATTCTCAATAATGCCCTTTCGGACTATTTTCAAGATATTGATTCCCTAGAAAATATATCCGCGGCGATTGAGGATAATATTGAAGGCATTAAGCGCGACAAAGCGCAAACTGAAGAAAAAAAAATAACCCTTGAAGAAGAAAAGACGATTTTAGAGCAACTCAAGCTCGGATTGGAGCAAGAAAACGATGCCTTGCTCGGGCAAAAAACGGCAAAAAATATACTCCTTGATGAAACCAAAAAAAATGAATCAAAATATCAGACCCTTTTAAAACAAGCACGCGCTGAACAAGCGTCAATTGACGCTGAAATTGTAAGGCTAGATAAGCAACTGCGTCAGAAACTTCTTGAAAAATCTAAACTGCAAAAAAATTTAGATTCATTTAGCGGCGAAAAATTCGCGTGGTCCGTTCCAAAAAACATTATTACCGCCTACTTTCATGATCCTTCTTATCCATTTCGCACTATATTTGAACACCCGGCAATTGATATTAGAGCGGCGCAGGGAACCGCGGTAAAGGCCGCCGCTTCCGGCTATGTGGGAAAAGTTCAACGCGACCCAAATTGTAGCGGACGATATGCATACGCGATGATCATCCATGCAGACAACCTTTCTACGGTGTATGGACATTTAAGCCGCATTGATGTTGAAGAAGAGCAGTTTGTCGTGCAGGGACAGCAAATCGGGCGTTCCGGCGCCGCGCCCCATACGTGCGGATCAGGCAGGCTGACGACCGGGCCTCATTTACACTTAGAAATAAGAAAAGACGGCATACCACAAAATCCGCTTAACTACTTGCCCTAACCAAAAATAGGGGAGAGCCAACAATTTTCAATTTTCATTCACCACGCTACAGCTTCCTTCCCCCATGCTTTTCACGATGAATATCACGCAATTTTTTATTCGTTACATGGGTATATATCTGCGTCGTAACGATATTCTTATGGCCTAAAAACTCCTGAATGAGGCGAAGATCAACGCCTTGCTCCAGTAAGTCCGTAGCGTAGGAATGGCGGAGCGTATGCGGCGTGGCGTATACCGAAAGCCCCGCGCGCCTTCGTAAGTTTTCCACAGCCTTCTGAATAGAGCGCACGCTCAACCGCCCTGGCTTCTTTCCTCCCCTATGGTGCGTTACAAAAAGGGCGGCGGGGCTGTCGTCATTTCGTGCGTCTAAATACTTTATAATCCACTCCACCGCTCTCGCTGAAAAAAATACATTGCGCGATCTTCCCCCTTTGCCGGTAACTGAAAGCTCTAAATCTTTAAACGGGTTGCCTTTTAAAGAGCTAAAATTGAATTGGCTCATATTCAGTCCTGCAAGCTCGCTTACCCGAAGCCCTGTGCTGAAAAGCGTTTCTAGTATTGCCCGATCTCGAAGCCCTTGAATTGTTTTCGTATTTGGTGCCGCAAGAAGATCTTTCACTTGATCTAGATTCAAAAATTTTAAACGCCCCATCTCTGCTCCCACCGCACCCCGAGGATCCTCTTTTGCTAATTTTATTTTCTCCGGCGGCAAACTAATTATGTCTCGTTCGGCAAAAAAAGAAAGGAGGGCACGCAGGGCAATAAGATAATAATTTTGCGTGCTCTTCTTGAGAAGTTTGCCGTGTTTATCAGTAACACGCGCTAAATGTATGCGATAATCCCATATATGGCGCTTAGAAAGCTCTGACGGAGACAAGTCTGCAATGCCATGCTTTTCTAACCAGCGCACAAAAGGTTTCAGAAAACGATCATAGTTTTCTACGGTCTTCACAGAAAGCCCTTTTTCAATTTCACAATATTCAAGAAAATCTACAATATATTTGACAGTTGGTTTATTTAATGATGTCATTTTTCAAGAACATTTAAGATATAAATCTCACGCGCTGAAAAAGAAAAATTATTATCACTCAATTGTTACCCTTCTTCAACGCATGAACATCTGCTTTTCAATGGGTTGAAGAAGCACGTACTTATGAAAGATTAATAAAATTTCTTGGAATACTCAACGCGTATTATAAATTTCCCTATCTAAAGACAAAAAATAAGTATACTACTTCGCTTAATCTACCTTATGCGAATACTATCTTTAGCGTTCCTTCTCTTTGTAATATACCCTTCCCTGTATTCTTAAATCAATATACTCAAGATTGCTCCTCCGATCCTGAATATCTTCTTTGAGTACCGCCGAAAGGTATTGGAGCTGTTGCCGCATATCCGCGTCTGCATTAATGAGAATACGGAAACCCTCCCGTGTTACAACATGTATCTCGCCAATGAGCTTGTCGGAAAACAAAAATTTCTCCGCTGGAGTACGAATCGCCGGTAGCAGGCTCTTATCTAAATGGAGCACTTTTTCAATAATAATGCTTTCAACCGTCCCGCGCCCAACAACAAGCGCATTGTCTGTTTCCCACTCAAGCACCGGATACGCGCCGCCAAAGGGAACAGTACTGCCTCGTATTTCTTCTATCACTTTTCCGCGATCATCCAAATAATAATATTCTTTTAAAGCGCTTTGAGAAAGAAGCGGATTTAATGGAATCGTGTCTGTGCTCGCGAAAGGAAGAGCGCTATACCCAAGCGGAACCTTTACAAGAATTACCTCCGGCACGCGCCTTTTAAAGTTGACCTCTATCGTTGATGGCCATTTTTTTACAACGCTCACGCTCTCAAGATTCACAATTTTTTGAGTTCTCTCTTTAACTTCAGAGGAAGAGAGCATATTGATATTCCCCTTCTTAAGAAAAATCCATTTTTTCTCAACCAACAAGCCCTTCACAATATTTTCAATCTGTGAATCGCGGGCCCCCCCGGGGTTGAGTGCAATCACTTTCTGTACGTCAAAAAAGGAATGATAAAAGAAAAAATATGCCAGCCAGCCAATAATCAGAGATCCAGCCAGAACTATTGCAACAACCTTAATCGCTATCAGCCGTCCCTTATGTGCTCCCCGCCGGAGCGCGCGCGCAAACTGGGAGGGGCTTTGGTGAATATGCTTTGTCTTTGAAAAATCACGCCGTTTGAATGTGCCCACAAAATTAATTGAAATACATAACCCCCTTCCCTTCTTTGTTCTTATGCCACCACGGATTTGTCTATTCGTTTTTTCCCACTCATGTATGGTACGAGAACATCGGGTATCGAAATTGAACCATCTTCATTTTGATAATTTTCCATAATTGCTATCATCGCGCGGCCGAGTGCGCATGCCGTATGATTTAAAGTATGAACAAACTTCTTGTTCCCTTCCTTATTTTGATACTTAATATTTAATCTTCGTGCTTGAAAATCCGTATCGTTTGAACATGATCCAAGCTCCCTATACCTTTTCTGTCCCGGAAACCACCCTTCTATATCGTATTTCTTTGCGTTTGGCGCTCCAATATCTCCGGAACACATATTTAACACCTGATACGGAATAGACAAACTTTGCCAAAACTTTTCGCTTATTGCAAGCAATGTTTCGTGCATCTCCCACGAATCCTCCTCAATGCAAAAAATAAACAATTCAAGCTTGTCAAACTGATGGCCGCGAAATATTCCCTTCATGTCCTTGCTATACGTTCCCGCCTCTCTGCGAAAGCACGTCGAAAAACCAATATATTTTTTTGGGTTGCCGGGCCCTATGGGCACCACTTCTCCTCCGTGGTATGACGCAAGCGCAACTTCTGCCGTGCCGATCAGATACATATTATTATGATCTTCAACGCCCTCAACGTAATTTTCCAATTTATATACTTCATGCTTGTCTGCCGGGAAAAAACCTGTTCCAAAGAGTGCGGGCTCTCGCACAATCACCGGGGGCAGTATGGGAATAAACCCTTGTTTTTTTGCAAAAAAATCCAACACATATTGAATAATGGCAAATTCCAGAAAAACCAAATCGTTCTTGATATACCAAAATCTGCTTCCCGATACCTTTGAACCACGTTCAACATCTATCAGATCAAGCGCACTCCCAAGTTCCGCATGGTCTTTCGGCTCAAAAGCAAACTTCGGCACTTCCCCCCATGTACGAATCACCACATTGCCGCTCTCGTCCGCGCCGATTGGAACGCTCTCGTGGGTGATATTTGGAAGTTGCACCAACATGGCATACAACATTTTTTCCGTTTCAAGCCTGTCCGCCTCGGCGCCCTCTATTGTCTTCTTCATATCTTTTGCCTTCAGAATGTCCCCTTCCGAAGGCTTGCCGCCCTTTGATATTTCATTCACCTGCGCGCGGAGCGCAGAAATTTCAGCAATGAGCGACCTGTTTTTCATATCAAGCGCAAGCAGAACATCAACATCAACCGCGCATTTACGAATTGTATTATTGCGCTTTACCAAATCGTGGTTCCGTCGAATAAAATGTATATCAAGCATAGATTTTTTAGACAATAATCTTGAATTACGAAATTTTAGGAAATTTGTGCTTGCAGGAGTTTAAATTATTTTTGCCTCATTATCGGGAATAAAACAACATCTCTCACTGAATCCTGATTGGAAGCAATGGCAAACAAACGGTCAATCCCCAGGCCAAACCCTGCTGTTGGCGGCATGCCGTGCTCTAATGCCTCTATATAATCTTCATCCAGCATATGCGCCTCTTTATCCCCCGCCTCCCGGAGCTTCATCTGTTCTTCAAAGCGCTGTTTCTGATCAACTGGATCATTCAGTTCCGAAAATCCATTGCCGACTTCAGATCCGTCAATAATCACCTGAAATCGTTCAGTTGTAAACTGGTCCGTTTCGCGCCGTTTTGCAAGCGGCGAAATTTCAACGGGATGATTGATTAAAAACAGAGGCCCTATAAGCTTAGGACGGACCAAGCGTTTATAGATAAGGTCAATAATTCTGCCTCTGCCGAGAGAAAAATCTACCTTTTCAAGCGTTCCAAGCTTCTTCGCGGCATGCACCAGCTCATCTTTTTCGCGGCATAAAGATAAGTCTATGCCGGTATGTTCATGGAATAACTCTTGATAATCCTTGCGCGGCCACTTCGGAGAAAAGTCCAAAAGACCGTTTTTATACACAACACGAAGGCTCCCAAAAGTTTTTAGAATAATCTCGGTATACATATCCTCTACAAACTGCATATAGTAGGTATAATCCTGATAGGCTTCATAGCACTCCATCATCGTAAATTCCTGCAAATGCTGTGTGCTCATTCCCTCATTCCTGAAAACTTTGCCGAGCTCAAATACCTTGTCAAATCCGCCGACAATCAAACGCTTGAGGTGCAATTCAAGCGAAATGCGAAGATATAAATTTATATCAAGAGTATTATGGCGCGTAATAAACGGGAGCGCATCTGCCCCGCCGGGAATATGTTCTAACACCGGCACTTCCACTTCCATATACCCCCGTTCAACCAAAAAATTCCTCATTGTATTGATAAAAAAGGTTCTTTTTTGAAATAGTTCGCGAACATCCTTGTTTGATATCAAATCTAAATAACGCTTCCGATACCTCCCCTCTTTATCTATCAGCCCTTTCCACTTTTCCGGCAGAGGGCGCAGGGTTTTTGAAAGCACGCGCAGACGATCTGCGAGTAATGTTTTTTCATTCGTTTTCGTGAGAAAAAGCACGCCCTCAACTTCAATAAAATCTCCTATGCCAACAAAAGCGTGCAAAAACTCATAGGCTCCGCTCTCCATGCTGTCTTTTTTAAAATAGACTTGAATCACTCCCATGCCGTCTTCAATATGCGCAAATGTTGAACCTCCATGCGTGCGCATACTTCGTACCCTGCCAGATAAAGCAATAACAATCTTGCCTGATGACATGGCAGTAAACCCATCAAGCGCTTCGGCAATACTGTGGGTGCGTTTCGTATGAGCAGGATAAGGGTTAATGCCTCGCTCATACAGTTCACAACGCTTCTTAGAGCGAAGGTGATATTCAGAAATATCGCTTTCCTCTGGCATAGGTGATAAAGGCTAAAAATGAATCAGGAGAAATTATCTTTTCAATCTTCAAAAAGAAATTTTGGGGAAGATTTTTTCCCTTCAATGGCAATACCTCCTTCTTTGCTCGTTTTCCAGCGAAAATTTTCAGCAAAACTTACTTTAAAATTTGGCCACAACTCAATACGCAGTTTAAAATTAAATGATTTTAACAGCCCCATTCCGCCCCCCATCGTGAGCATTCCGCTTACAAAAAGCGCAAGAGGCCAGCCAAGAGCTGAAGCAAAATATTCAATAATCATGTTAAAAATATAGTACAGTAAAAACGAGAAACCCGCCCAAAAAAATATATCCGCTTTTCTGGGAAAGCTCATAAACACAAATGCAAGGCTTAATAGGAGCAGTGCAGACTCAAAAAATGGATGATGCCCTTGAAGTCCAAGGAGCGCAAGAGAAGTAAAGAGCGTCCAAATGCCAATGATATCTACAAACCGAGAATTTGTTGGGTCGTCGTAGCTGTCAAGAATATACCCAAGAACCATGTACATAATGCCAAAAAAAAGGAGCGCGAGAAAAATTGACTGTGCTGATACATCATCTGCCCAAAACTTCAAAAGAATAAACCAATACGCAAGGAGCCCAAAAAAAGGGTAGAGCAGTGAAAAAAGCCTTGTTTTAAATATAATAAACAGCGTCGTATAGGTAAATGTTGACCACAGCGTAATTGCAAGGCCTAAATCTTCTGAACCGGGAGGATAAATTTTCAATTTCAAAAAAAGAATCCATAAAAAAAGCGGGAACAAGAGCGCGCCAACAAAAATGAAGACGCGCGCAACATCATTAAACCCTTGCGTATACCAAAAATATGCGCCTACCATATTCAAAATAACCATAGGAACTAAAATGACAGCGACGCCCGAAACGCCGGAAAGCGTATCCGAAAGTACAAATAACACACCTCCTAAAAGAACTGAAATCGCCCCCGCCCACAAAAGAAAACCGGTAACGCGCTCTTCGCTGACGTCAAACGACAATGGCTTATCTGCTTCGGCTGTTGTGTTGGTGTGTTCATTCATATCAAAGCGTTATTTTATCTCCATAATACTATACTGTATTTTGCCTGACGGAGCATGCACTGTTACCTCATCTCCCTTTTCGCGCCCAAGGAAAGCCTTTCCAAGAGGCGATTCATTCGAAATTTTACCCAATGATGGGTTTGTCTCGGCGGTGCCGACGATAGAATATTCGTGAACGCTGTTACTGGCAGAATTTTTAACAACAATAGTTGATCCAACCTGCACAATATGGGATTTTTTCGTTGCTGTCGCAATTTGAGCATTCGCAAGAATGGACTGGATCTCTAAAATTCTTCCGGCAACAAAGCCCTGATCTTCTTTTGCAGAAGAATATTCCGCATTTTCGGAAAGATCACCAAGCTCTTTCGCCTCTTTAATGCGTTGCGCAATTTCAGGAATGATCACCTTCAGCAGATGATCTAACTCTTTTTTTAGCTCTTTTCTTCCTTCTGCAGTTAAATATACAACTCCGCTAGAGGTAGACATAATTTCTCATCGTTATTATTTTTTTACAAATTTATACCCTGCTCCTTTCACCGTGTGAATATATCCGCCGCTTTTCTTATCAGAGTCAATCTTTCTTCGCAAATACCGTATGTACACATCAACGATATTGCTGAAAGAGTCATACTCATAATCCCATACATTCTCCAAAATATTTTCCCTGCTCACTACTTTACCGGCGTTTCTCATGAGGTGCTCTAAAATGAGGTACTCTTTATTGGACAGCTCAATAATTTTCGTGCGCATTTTAACCTCGCGCGTCGCAGTATTTAAGGTCATATCCCCTACTTTAATAATATCAACGCGCTCCGGATTCCGTCTCTTCAATAAATTTTGAATTCGGATAATCAGCTCTTCAAAACTGAACGGCTTTGTAATATAGTCGTCAGCTCCGGCGGCAAGGCCATGAATTTTATCTTCAACCAAATCCCGCGCCGTAAGCATGATGATAAAGGAGTTTATCTCAAGCTCCCGGAGTTTCTTGCACAGCGTTATTCCGTCCATTTCGGGGAGCATGATATCTAAAATAATAACCGCGTAAGGTTCAGTTTTTGCCATAAAAAACCCTTTTTTGCCGTCATACGCAATATCAATAATATAGCCCGCTTTGCTTAAGCCTTTTTTAATCATCTCGGCAATTTCTTTTTCATCTTCTACGATAAGTATCCGCATACACTGATTCGAAATATTATTTATAGATTCTCTTACTATATACTATTCCCGTTTAGTTTCAAAATACCATTGCAGAATATCTTCCACCGGGGCGGTAACAGTCTGCGCTCCTCCGCTTTCTTCAAATAGGGCGGTCAAAACAATGTCAGGGTCATCATACGGCGCAAATACGGTAAACCAACCATGCGGCTCCTTTCCCCTGCTAAATTGAGCGCTCCCGGTTTTTGCTCCGCTTTTGACCGGTAAGCGCGCAAGCGCCCGCGCGCTTCCATAGGTTACCGCATCCCCAAGGCCAGCATGCACAAGCTCAAGGTTTTTCTGCGAAACAATGTTTTCGTATAGTATCTCCTTGCGGATTTCAACAACCGCGCCTTCATGATTTTTCTGATTATACACTTTTTTCGCCTTGAGTAAATGAGGCCGATATACCGTACCATTTCCAGAAAAGTAGGCTGTAAAATTTGCAATCTGCAGAGGCGTTACTAAAAGAAATCCCTGCCCAATAGATAAATGATAGGTATCACCTAAATACCACCTCTCTCCCAGATTGTCAATTTTCCATTGATCACTCGGCAAAAAACCTGCGGCCTCTCCGGGCAAATCTATGCCTGAAGGCTCTCCAAGCTTAAATTTCTGCGCATACTCAAGAATTTTTTCCAAACCCAAGCCCTGTTTCTCGCGGTACCCTCCCCCTGTGATATAAAAAAAGGTATTCACCGAATGTGCGAGCGCTTGCCGAATAGTAACGACTCCATGTCCGCCAGGCAACCAATCGGGGAAAAACGACTGCCCAACCGTGATTCCTCCGACGCTTGTTGCTGTTGTTGATCCGGTGATAACGCCTTCTTCAAGACCAGCCGCGGCAAGAATGAGCTTAAATGTTGATCCAGGAGGATATTCTCCTTGCGTGCTCCTATTAAACAAGGGATTGCCCGGATTGTCAATAAGTTTTTGATAATCCTCTTTGCTCACCCCATTCACAAATAAATTATTATCATAGCTTGGCAGGCTCACGAGCGCAAGAATTTCACCGTTTTTTGGATTAAGCGCCACTGCCGCGGCTTTTTTAATTTTTCCTTTCTCCATGTACTGGTTAAATACTTCAATAATTTTCTTTTGAAGTTCAGTATCTATTGTTAAAATCAAATCGCTTCCCTGGAGAGGGTCAATCTGATTTAACACCTTCATATCACGCCCGCGCGCCTCAACTTCAACCTTTTTCACGCCAGGAATCCCTTTTAAATCATCTTCGTAATACCGTTCCAACCCGGTTTTTCCTATGTGGTCGTTTAATCTATATTCCTGCTTCCTTCCCTGATACTCTTCAGCGCTCATAAGCCCGGTATATCCTAAAACATGCGCCACTGCATATCCTTCAAGATATTGTCTCTGCGAGGACTGCAGAACAGAAACGCCCGCCCACTCTGATCCCTCTATCATAATTTTTAAAGCAGAATCATAGCCTATATTTTCCTTAACCACGTAGAGATCCTGCGTCTCCGTTTTTTCAAGTTCAACAAACAATTCCTGCAGATATTCTGAATCTGCAGGGAAAATTGAGTTGAGTGTCTGGAGAATCGCTGACCTGTGCGCCGCGTCTTCGGTGAATTCAGAAGGAGTAATAATAAGCGAGAATGAGGGCACATTTTTCGTAAGCGGTTTTCCAAAACGATCATATATCAATCCTCTGCTTGGAACAATCCGCTCGTTTCTAATTCTATTCTTTTCCGCCAAATTAAGCTGTTCACTTCCGTACACAACTTGTAGACGAATAAGGGCCCCAAGCACAAGAATTGAAAATACAATCACAACGGCAGTTAAAAAATCAACTCTTCTATAAATAGACTGGAGCGCAAAAATCGGCTTCATGCCAAGATCGTATATTTCTCCTTCTTCGCGCCGTGCGTTGAACCCGTCAAGATACGACTCTTTTATTTGAGAACTTTTTTGCTGTATTCCGAAGATGTCGTTTGTTGAGCGCATAGAAACGTGTTAAGAGACAAAGAATTGCTTTCGGAGCCGGGCAATGATCATGCCGGACACACCTAATATGATAGATACAACGCCGGCATTTAAAAGTGCCTTCCCTATAAACCTTACCACATTTTCCATCTCAATGTGTGGAGGCAGGAGCAGATTTCCGATTTTTTGATTTACCATATAGAGCGCAAAAAAGAGCATATTCCAAACCACATACGTCATACTTGCTATAATAAAAATTGCAAATAGTTTACTCCTTGCAAACCAATGCCTCAACTTCCCTGCCAGCACATACGCCGTACCCACGTTTACCGCTATGTATAAGCCAAAAAAATAAGGCGAGTAGATATCAGCAAAAAAACCTAAGCCAAATGCAAGAATGGTTACCCAAAAGAGATCTGCAAAAAATGCGTACACCACTAAACAGATTACGCTTAGGTTTAAAAGCTGGCCAGAAGGAAACAGTCCCTGTAAAAAACTGTTTCCGGCAATGGCAGTGAGCCATACGAGGATTATAATAATAAAACGATATCGCATAAAATCGGTTGTTGCTTTTGTCTGAGGTCGTCCGAAAATTCACTTTTTAGTGAATTTTCGGAGGGGCTTATATGAAAAACCCTTCCAAATCAGCCTTCCGAAAAGGTGATTTTCCCAAAAATCACCTTTTCGGACAGTCTATATACACATAAACTTTTTGCGATTCTTTCATAAAATATTTTGCTCTCAAACCGCCCTTAATTTCCATCAGCCGGAAAAATAACCACGCCCACTATGTTCAATCCGTCAAAATCCAAGATCGGCTTTACGATTGTTTTTTGAAATAACGCGCTCCCGCTTTCTTCCACATTAGACACATTTCCCACAATAAGCCCGGCAGGAATGTGGTCTTCAAGCCCGGAAGTTTTCACAAGCATGTTCGGCCTTAAAACAATATCTTTGGGGATAAAATCCATGTCTAACGTAATTCCTCTTTTCCCGCGTACAATACCTTGCGTTTTCAGTTCCGTGGCAAGAGAAACCGCAAGTGAGCTGTTTCTATCTACCAGCAACCGCACTACCGCAACCTGCTCATCAACACGAACCACCTTCCCAACGACGTTTCCCTCTCCTGCAACAACCGCATACCCACTGCGCACGGCTTCCCGCGCGCCGATATCAATCACAATAAATTTATCGCTTAAGTCTGAACTTCTCGTCACAACTCTGCCAATTTTCAAAATATATTTATTTTCTTCTCTAAATTCAAGAAGCCGCTTAAGCTCGCTGTTCTCGGCGACAAGCATATCGCATGTGGCTTTTTCCAATAGCATTTGTTCAATTTTTTTGTTCAGTTCCTGAATCTCCAAAACGAGCTTCTGCTTTGATACTGCAATGGTACGAGCTGAACTTTTGGTATCTCTTCCCTGTTCATAAAAAACTCTCTGGATCGGGTTCAAGCCTTGCTCTAAAAACCCCGTTACAACCTGCAAAAGCCTTGGAATTTCTATGTCTTCCAAAATAATGCCCGTTCCTCGCACAACGGCTGTCATCGGATCATCCATCACATGAATGGGAATTTTCGTTTCCTCATACAAAATACGGTCAATCCCTCTAATTAACGCGCCGCCGCCGGTAAGGAGTATCCCTTTCTTTAATATGTCGGCAACAATTTCTGGAGGTGCTTCTTCAATAGTCGCCTTTACATTTTCAAGAATGAGCCGCATGGTCCGGCGCATCGCGCTTCGTACCTGAACATCATTCACGATAACTTCCTTCGGAAGCCCGGTAATCATATCTCTCCCCTGAATTTTGTACTCCATTGTCTCGTCAAGCTCGTATACCGAACCAATGCGTATTTTCAATTCTTCAGCCATACGTTCCCCAATAAGCACATTCATATTTTCACGAACATACGCAATGATATTTTCGTTGAATTGATCCCCTGCAACGCGAAGGGATCGCTTCGTCACAATGCCGCCCAGCGAAATAATTGCTATATCGGTTGTTCCACCGCCGATATCAACCACCATATAGCCGGTTGCTTCATGTATAGGAAGCCGCGCCCCGATTGAGGCGGCAAGCGGCTCTTCAATGAGATATACCTCGCGCGCTCCTGCAGACATTGTTGCGTCTTCCACTGCCTTGCGCTCTACCTCGGTAACATCCATCGGAATGCCAATCACCACCCGCGGACGGGGCAAAAAAGCATATGTTTCCCGATGCACTTTTTCAATAAAATGCTTGAGCATTTTTTCCGTTACTTCAAAATCAGAAATAACTCCCTGCTTGAGCGGACGAATAGCAACAATATGCGGCGGCGTTTTTCCGACCATTTTTTTTGCGTCTTCACCCACGCCTAAAATCTGGTCCGTGCGCAAGTTAATCGCAACAATTGAAGGTTCGTTAATTACTATCCCCTTGTCTTTAACGTACACCAAGGTATTCGCAGTTCCAAGATCAATCCCCATGTCTTTGGAAAACTTGCCGAGTATTCTGCTCAACATAACACTTTAAAATTAGAAGAACATAGTCCCGCAGATTATTTTCGTGTTTGTTTTACCTATCGCCCGCGTTACGGTTTTTGCGGAGAAGCGCATGATAACGTCGCCGCAAGGAAGTTTTCAAGAGAAAGTAAACGAGCATCCATGCTCTTTCGCTCCTTTACTTCAACCTTGTCCCCGCTTTTTTCGCTCACCACAGCACGGAGCGGAATTCCAAGAAGGTCGCTCTCTGCAAATTTTTCACCCGCCCGCCTATCGCGATCATCAAAAAGAACTTCCACGCCATTTTGAACAAGCATATCATAAAGAGAAACAGCTCGCTTTGCAACCTCTTCCTTTTCCTGATTCAGACTCAACAGATGCACCCGATACGGCGCTACGGCAGAGGGCCATATAAGGCCGCGATCATCGTTAAACACTTCGGCAATAACCCCCATGAGCCGCGATATTCCAATGCCGTAACATCCCATATATACCATGTGGCTTACCCCCTCTTTGTCTTCATACTTCAAGCCAAATGGATCAGAAAACTTTGTGTTTAATTTAAAAATATTACCCACTTCACTAGTTTTCAAAACTACAGTTTTTTTCCCGCACACGAGGCAGAGGTGTTTATCTGCCTCGGTTACCACCTCTTCATTCCTGCCAAGCGAGCAGGCACTGCAATAATAAATAGTATCCTCCCCGGCAGAGGCGGCAATTTGAAATTCATGGGATTTTTTAGAAAAGGTTCCCCCCGATGCCTCTACAAGCAGGCTTTTGAGTCCCATGCGAAAAAAAATTTTAACGTATGCGCGGCTGACTTCTTCATAATACCTCGCTAAATCGTCTGGGGTCGCATGAAAACTATATAAATCTTTCATGATAAATTCGCGCCCACGTAAAAGCCCGGATTTTGCCCGCAACTCATCTCGAAATTTTGTTTGTATTTGGTATACGGCAAACGGCAAATCTTTATATGAGTGTATATATTGTTTTGCAAGCGGAACCACCACCTCTTCATGCGAAGGAGCTAACGCGTATTCTATATCCATTTGGCGCGATTTCAGCTTAAATACCGCATCAAAGGTGTCCCATCGCCCGGTTGCAACCCAGTTGTTTTTCGGGTGCAGTGCGGGCAGAAATACTTCCTGTCCAAAAACCGCGCTCATTTCTTCACGAACAATAGTTTCTATTTTGCGTATCACGCGGTAGCCGAGCGGAAGAAATGCATACACGCCCGCCATGACTTGCTGTACAAATCCCCCGCGCACGAGAAATTGCTGATTGCGGCTTTGGCTGTCAGCGCTTATATTTTTTAATGTTTTTGTAAACAGCAAAGACTGCCTCATACGGCGCGACGCATTAAAACCCCTTCAAATGAATAATATCTCGTATAGTAAGCAAAAAAATGGAAAAAAGCAAAATCCAAATACCTGTTGTGTGTACCAAACGTTCAATGCGCCCATCTATATCGCGCCCCTTAATTTTATTAATCACGAGAAAAAGCGCTCTCCCGCCATCAAGCCCGGGAAAAGGCAAAAAATTTACAAATGCGAGATTCAAAGATAAAATCGCCACAAACTGAATAACATAAAGAAATCCGAGATTGACGACATGCCCTGTTAAACTCGCCACGCCAAGCGGCCCTGCCAAATTTTGCGAAACAGAAGCGTGCAAAAATAAATTTTTAAATAAATCGTAAAATGCGGTTGCGATCAAGACAAAAAATGAGGCTGTTTTTTTTGTGCCCTCCCAAACTGAAACTGGGAATGGGTACGCAACAACACCAACTTCATTTAAGCCAATTCCCAAACGCTCCTTTTCAAACTGGTCAGCCGGCAGGCTGTTCCCTGTTTCTTGGTCATAAATCATGGGAAGAGGAGCAAAAAGCGGCCTTAACAAAGAGAAAGACAATGTTTCTTTATTGCGCCTTATGGTGAGGTCAAATTTTCTGATACGAGAATCTTTCAGCTCCGCAAGGAGGTCATCAAGGGCGTGAAAAGACTTTTCATTCGCTTTCAGCACAATATCGCCATTCTGAATACCAGCCAATTCTGCAACACTCCCCGGTTCTACAAACACCACCAAAGACTCCCTCTCTTTGATATACGAATCTGGAATTGAGGTGTTGTCCAAATCAGTTGGCCAGCCTACCGACAGGCCGATAACAATCAACACCCATGCAAAAACAAGGTTTATCGCCACACCGGCTGAAACCACGCTCAAACGCTTCCATATCTTCTGATGCCCAAAACTATCCTTTTCGTCTGACCCAACGCCGTCTTCGTATCCCTTAATGCGCACAAATCCTCCAAGCGGCAAAAGGTTGAGCGACCACATCACCCCTTTGTGTTTCAATCCGATAATACGAGGAGGAATGCCAAAACCAAATTCTTCTACTCCGATACCAAACAAGCGAGCGACGATGAAATGCCCAAGCTCATGCGCAATGACAAGAACAAAAAGAACACAAAAAAATGCAAGAATTGTTATGATAAGCGACATGCAGTAATGTTTGAAAAATTTTATATAACGAGCAATCCGCCTTCAGCGTACTGCTCGTTAAACCGACATAATATCTTCTTCCTTATGTTTTCCAATTTCATCTATTGCAGTTATATAGTCTTTCGTAATCTCTTCCAGCTTTTTAAACTGTCTAAACTTTTCATCCTCGCCGATAAGCTTTTCCTTCTCTTGCCCAAGTATATCTTCCCGCACTTTTTCGCGCATGCCCCTCATTTTAATACGCGCATCCTCAAGCTTTGCTTTTAAAATTTTTACATACTCGCGCCGCTGTTCCTCGGTAAGGTCGGGAAGCATTACTCTTATTTTGTCGCCTTCGTTTGAAGCGTGAAACCCAAGGTTGGCCTGAATAATCGCCTTTTCAATATGCTTGAGAACTGTTTTATCCCACGGCTGAAGCACAAGAGAGCGCGCAGAGGAAACACTGATACTCGCAAGCTGAATAATCGGAACTGGCGCAGATCCTTCTCCATACGCTGAAACGGGAATACTCTCTATGAGCGCGGGGCTTGCCCGCCCCGTTCGTAAACTTTTCAGATCCTCGCGCAGAAACAGTATGAGTTCATCTCCTGATTTGCGGTATGCATATTCAAATGACATAGATTTTATTCAGATATAAATTAGAGCTTTGTCCTTGATGGCTTTTTTTGTTTCACTTGAGCATTTTTTGAAGCCTGCGTTTCGGGAATCATATGAAAACCCACATACATTGTTCGTGAATCGGACGGATCAATCAGAATTCTTGAAACTTTTTTGGAGATGGGAAGCGCTTCGGTGACCCACGTTCCTCCGCCGTCTCGCGTTGTAAACAGCACCGTGCTTGAAGCATAAAAAATGATATTTGAATCGCGCGGGTCAACCGCCACCGCTTCAATTTTTGCAAGAGGATTTGGAGTAAGGAGGCTAATTGAAGCAAATGTTGCGCCGCCGTCAGCGCTTTTTAAAAGCCCAAAACGCGACCCATAGAACACCTCAAGCACATTTGCGCTGTTTAAGGCTAAATCCCCAAATGTCTCTGCGCCGGACACACTGCTCAACCCTTCTAAAAATGTCCATGTACTTCCACCGTCAGCTGATTTAAAAACTCCATGCTCTTCAGTACCCACATACATAATACGCGAATCAAGAGGATGCACAAGGAGCTTGGCTACTTTTCCGCCAATCGTCGCTATGGTTTTCCATGAAACTCCGCCGTTTAAACTTTCAAATATTCTTCCATTCTCCGCGCCAACAAAAATTTTGTTATGCGCTGTATCAACTGCCAAAGCGCTTATATTTTGATTTGACCCTTCCAAAAAAACCGTTTTCCATGCATTCCCGCCGTTTGTACTCTTTACAACTTGATTGTTCCGAGCCGCATAAATCACCTCCCGCACGCGGGGATCCACCGCTAATGCTTGAACTGGATCATCAAGAATGCTTTGCCAATTTTCGCCTCCGTTATAGGTAACCCATAATCCGCGATAAAAACTTACCGCATACATCGTAAGGTGATCTTGCGGATCAAACTGAATATCTTTTACATGCAAATTGTCAATTGAGGTGGTCTTTTTTTTAACCGTCCGTATAGTATTCTTTGTTTGCCACGTAAGCCCCTGATCAAATGATTTATACACTCCGCCGCCGGGCGTTTCTACCCCTGGATATTTTTTACCGATTGATATGCCAAAAAATACGCACCCCGAAAGCAAAAATGCTCCGATCAAGGCTATATTCACAAAAACCATACTTTTATTGAAGCTCCAACTCATTGATAATAAGGCTGATATTTTCTAAATGCAACCTTACGTTGCTATTATTCTCTGCGTCTCTCCGGAGCTGATACACTTTTTCAATAAGCAGGAGTATTTTCCCCAGAGGCGCCTGTGAGAGAAGTGCGGCGCGTGAATTCCCTCTCCCCGATCCATGTGCAAAGCCGATTTTTTCAAAACAGCACGCGCGCAGTAACGAGAGCAGATGCAATAAAAATGCATCAATGCGGCTTTGGCTCTCGCAAGATACATGCTCCGCAAGGGCAAATCGTTGTTCACTGCTCCCGCTGAAGAATTCCTGCGCCAGATGCTCAATGCCGTTTTCTTCCTCTCGCAAATCATTTTCTATAAGCGGCCCAAACCTGATTTTTTCACATCGGGAAATAATCGTTAAAGGAATTGTGTGCACAGCAGAGGCGACCAGAATAATCAGCGTGTTTTGGGGCGGCTCTTCAACGAGTTTTAACATCGCATTATACGCCTCAAGCGTCAAATCAGAAGCTCCTTCTATTATAGCGACTTTATATGAATTTAAAAAGGAATGGAGCGATAATTTTTTCCGCATCGCGAAAACCTGCGTAATTCCGATGTATTTTTTCCCTTTTTCAGCCTGTATTCTCACCACGCCCGGATGCGTATTATTTTTAATTTGCAAACAATCGGAACACTGGCCGCAGGGAACCTCGTTCTGGTTCACACACAGGATACTCGCCATAAAAAGTTCCGCCACGCGCTCTTTCTGGTTGCCTCGCGATCCATAAAATAAATACGCATGAGCAAATGTCTTTTTAGAAATAAGTTCCTGGAGATAACGAATTTGTTTTTGATGCGGTGTTTGAGGCCAATTAAATATCATAAGCGGATCTCATTTAGTTGATAAAATGCTCCGCTTATATGCCTCCAAATTTTCCAACGCAATCCCGGTGCCTTTTGCGACGCATAATAAGGGTTCGTCTGCATTATAGCACTCAACGCCGGTTGCGTGCGCTAAAAGCTTATCCATATTGCGGAGCAAAGATGTTCCTCCAGAAAGCACCATGCCCTTATCCATAATATCTGCGCACAATTCAGGGGGTGTATCATAAAGCACGGATTTCACGGCCTTAATAATTCCCTCAAGCTCATTTTGTAATGCTTCCGTAACGTCATCCGATGAAACCGTCACGATGCGCGGAAGCCCTGATACCATATCCCTTCCCCGCATATCCATCGTCAGGCGATCCTTGAGGTATATTGCCGAACCAATGGTGATTTTAATATCTTCCGCAGTGCGTTCCCCTATTGCTAAGTTATATTTTCTTTTGACGTGTTCCGAAATTGCCGAGTCAAATTTATTGCCTCCAATACGAACCGACGTGTTTGCAACAATTCCCCCAAGCGATATAACGGCGATTTCGGTTGTTCCCCCCCCCATATCAATAATCATGTGCCCTGAAGCGCTCCCAATAGGAATGCTTGCTCCGATTGCCGCGGCAATCGGTTCTTTTATAATATACGCGGCTTTTGCGCCCGCGCTTAAGGTGGCGTCAATAACCGCCCGGCGTTCGGTTGACGTAATGCCTGCAGGAACCGCGATCATCACTTCCGGGCGAACAAGCCGCATGCCGCCGATCGCTTTCGTAATAAAATAACGCAACATTGCTTCCGTTGTGCGGTAATCAGCAATAACGCCGTCCTTTAAAGGGCGCAGTGCAACGATAGTGTCCGGAGTACGGCCGATCATCTCTTTTGCCTCATTGCCCACAGCAAGCACATGCTTATCCATAATGGAAACAGCAACCACAGAAGGTTCGTTAATCACAATGCCTCGTTTGGGCAGGTGCACAAGCGTGTTCGTTGTTCCAAGATCAATTCCGATTTTTTTTATAAATAGCATACGCGCAGTATGAACATTTTACGCAAAGCGTACGTGAGGCACCGGCGGTTCTTTCTTTCCCCTCCACTTTATAAAGTATTTCAAATAAGAAAGCAAATGAATACGATAGACCCTATTCGTAAAAATCTTAAACCCGCCGCGCGCGGACTCCCTGCGGTGAAAGTGCGTCATGGCGGAAAGCGGCATGTATGCAATTTGAAATCCAGCCTGCCACAATTGTCGACATAAATCTATATCTTCATAATACATAAAAAAACGTTCATCAAACCCGCCCCCGATGCTTTCTAAGCGCGCGCGCCGAATAAAAAGCGCGGCCCCCACTAGCCACGGCACCAAAGACGGACGGTCTTTGGAAAGCCCCTCAAGCTGATACCGCGCCCTCATCTTTCTGCCCCATGCAGTATGCGCGAGAAATGTTCTCTGCACAAGCGGTGTTGAAAAGCACCGGGGCCATCTGTGTGCTGAAGACTGATCCGTTCCATCCGGATAGATAAGCCGCGGACCGCACATCGCAACGCTTTCATTCTGCTCCATAAACTCATAGAGCTTTGCGAATGCATCTTTATGTACAAAGATATCCGGATTTAATAAAAAAACATACTTCCCGCGCGATGCCTTTATGCCGAGATTATTTGCCGCGCCAAAACCGATATTGCGTTTATTCACCATCACCTGAATATCCGGAATCACTCTTACTGCTTCAGCAGTGCGATCAGGAGAATTATTGTCAACCACAATAATTTCGCATACGAGTTCTTGCGGGAGATGCGTTTTAATCTGTTCAATACACTTTACAATAAACCCACGGTTATTATACGTTACAATCACAAGTGATATATCCATAGGCTTTAATGCATCCATTTTTGTATTTCCCTATAAGTTGCTCGGTCGGATGAACCCAAAATAGCGCGGCGCTTTGCAAGCATTTTCGGCATCTTTTTGAAAATCTTCTTCAGACCGGCAAGGGAGCTCTGTTCAAGCAAAAGCAGGTAAAAAAATTTTCGCGCTTCGTAGAACAGGATCGGAAAAAAATTCCGCAACGCGCTATGCAGTGAGAGATTTTTCATCAAAAAAAACATGTGGTTCTTATATGAATGATAATTGATGAATTTTGATTTTGTTTTACGGTTACGCAGAACAGATGCTCCCTGCTGTTTTGCGCTTCTATCATGAAAAACGCGTGCAGAGGGTACAAGATAGGTTTTCCAGCCTTTTAAGCGCAGGCGATACGCGAGGTCAACGTCTTCTTTATACGCAAAAAAATCTTCGTCAAAAAATTCAGCATTATTTCCCTCGCCCTGCACCGCAACCGCATAGAGCGCCTCCCTTTTCATAAGAAGCGATGCCGCAGATGCGCCAAAAATTTCCATCGGTTCCCTCTGTACGATTTCTGCATCACTCTTTCCGTTGCCAATTTCGGTAACGCGATAGCTCCTTTCAATTTTTAATCCCAGGGAATCAATCATGTCTGTTTTCCCCGGAATGTCGCCGATGCGCCCCGGACAGACAATTTCCTCTGAAAACGAACCATACAAGTCAGTAACGGCTGAAAAATTCCACACACAGCTTTTGGGGGTAACGGCGGCAACCTCGTCATGGGCGGAAAGGTAAGAAACGAGCTGTTCTAACGCGTCCTCATTGAGGAAGACGTCAGCGTTCAGGAAGAATATAAAATCGCCGCTTGACCAATATACCCCGCGGTTATTCCCCTTCGCAAACCCGACATTCGCGGGATTTCGGACTATTTTTGTCTCTGGCGCGCACTGTTTGACCCATTCAAAACCTCCGTCAATTGAGCCGTTATCAATAACTAAAATCTCAAAATTCTTGAATGTTTGTTCGCGCAAAGACTTGAAACAAAACGGCAGGTATTTTCTTGAGTTATATAAGAGGATGATAACTGAAACTTGTGGATCGTCCATATGCTATTGAAAGTGTTTATCTCTATATCTTAAAATGTGAGATTGGTCAAGGACTATTTCCTCCGTTGCAGATGCTTTGCTATCCACTGCGCCTCTGGAAATTTCCATACGGAAACTACAATGCAATACAACACAATGCCCACAAAGGCTGAAACCGCAGTCTGCCCTAAAAGGCCAAAATAGCGCTTATTATTAAATATATGCTCCGCAACGCGCAACATGCCGTACACGGCAAACCCGGATGCCAAAGAGGCAAGAGAAATTTTTATCACTGAAAGCAGACTTTCTGTGGTATGAAGCTTGGGGAGGCGGCAACGAAGAATTGTCCATAAAATCGTCATGTTGCACAGCGACGCAATAGAAAAGGCGAGAGCAATCCCAACGAGTCCCATTCGCGAAACAAGCGCAAACGCCAACACAATATTCAGTACAACGCTCACCGCACTGCTGATAAGCGGAGTAAGTGTATCATGGCGCGCATAAAAAGCCCGCGCAAGAAGGGGCACTGTCCCCTGCGCAAAAAGCGAAAGCGCAAGGAATCCAAAAGCATCAAGCGTCGCTCGTGTTGCTCCCCATCCAAACGATCCGGTTCCAAGCACAAGCCGCACAATTTGAGCCCGCAGAAGAATCATAAAAAGGGAAATCGGAATCAGGATAAACAAAATTTTGCGAAAATTCTCGCTAAAAATCTCTGTGAAAGCATTGTCGTCTTTATTGTTAAACGATGCGCCAAGTATGGGAAAAGCGGCGATCGCAAGAGAAACCCCAAAAATGCTCACCGGCAAACTTTGCAGGCTATCCGCATAATACAGCGCAGATACGCTCCCAGCGGAGAGAGAAGACGCTAAAAACGTGTTAATGACTTGATTTACCTGAATAGCCGCAAGCCCTCCGGTGCGAGGCGCCATGAGAAGCAGGATTTTTTTCACGCCATTATGTTTAATTTTAAAAACCGGCCTCCAGCAGAATCCAACCTTCAAAACTGGAGGAATCTGAATAATCATGTGTAAAAACGCTCCAAACACAACGCCGTACGCAAGCCCTAACGGCCCAAAAATCGGCGTAAACCAGAGAATCCCGATGATGATGCCTGCGTTGTAAAGTACCGGCGCAAGCGAGAACCAAAAAAAGCGCTGAAAAGATTGGAGCATTCCCCCCATCACATTGCTGATGCCAAACAGTACTGTTGACACAAGCATTATTCGCGTCATTTCAATGGTAAGCGCCTGCTTGTTCGCGCTAAAACTCGGCACCATGATCTTCACCAATTCAGGTGCAAATACAAAGAACAGCACAGAAAAAACAATAAGCGCAAGAACCACCAAATTTAAAACCGTATTTGCAAGCGCCCATTTTTCAGTATGTTCTTCATGGGCATACTGATGCCATTTTCTCTGCGCTCCCGACCATAATTCAGACACGCCCGCCGCAAACCCCACATTGGGCGATGCCATGCTTGTTTCTGAACTTTCAAGGCCAACCTCAAGCGCATCTGTTTCAACATCCGCATTCGGATCCTTTTCCTTATCAAAATACTCCAAAAAAATTGGGATAAACGCAGATGAAAGCACGCCCAGAACGAGCGTATTAAAAATCAAGTCGGGCAAGCGAAAAGACGTCAGGTATGCGTCTGCGATATCGCCTGTAGCATATCTACTGCTCAACAGCATTACCCGAAGAAGCCCTGAAATTTTGCTTAAAAGCGAAAAAAAAGCAATGATAATTGCTCCTTTGAGTAATATCTGTCTCCGTTTCCGCGATGGTGTCATACACTATAAAACGCTTCTTCAGCCATCTACCTCTCCGTTAGTATGCTCATTTATTTCAACAAAATAACATAATACGAATCTTCTGACAAATCATCCTGAAAGGTTACCGTGTCTTGATGATGAACGATTGTACCAGTGCGAGCGCCCTCAATAGAAACCGCTTGCAGATCGCGCGGGGGATAAAACACGCTTTCAAACGAATCTATGCGCGCGCCTGCCTGTTTTTGAATGAGCAATGAATACAGGTTCTGCTTCTTTTGGATGGTAAAGGGCACTGTATACACAAACGTCATTCGTTTTGTTTCCCCGGGTGAAAGCAGAACCGCATTGGAAAACACCGTCTTTCCAAACGCGCTCGCAACTTCGGTGCGGGTCTTTTCATCAAAGTAAAGAGTCAGGTGGTTATTCTTGATGTCTTGATCCTGCGCTAAATCCCCTTCGGGAATCTCAACATCAGATCCAAAGCCAGCGTAAAAATCCCCTTCGGCGCGAACAAGCGCACTTCCATGCGGAACATACACCTGCATATATGCCACATTTCTGCGGTTCAGCTCATCGCGCATTGTTGGCGAGATGATATCTGCAGAGTCCTTATTATAAGCGTCAGCCCCCAAATGGGTAAGCTCAATAGTAACTTCATCAGTAATTCCGCCGAACTCGTCAACACGCACAGAGTGTTTAACTTTTTGCTGAATCACCTGATCGCTCTTGCCGCCGCCAATACTGGCGCGGTTCACATGCAAATAATCTTTTGGCGCCAATCGTATATGCCCATCAAAATTATTTTTTGAAAGCCACTGTGCAACATGTTCCTCCCTTATATACAGAGAGGATTCCTTTTTACGCAATGATGCAATCAAAATTTTTGTAATATCCGGAAGCTTTTCTTTCGGCGTTTGCTCAAGTTTTTGAATAATTTTTGGCGTCAGCGCGGCAAAAAATGCTTTTGGAGTTTGAGATTGTTTTGCGAACGAACTCTCCGCAATGCTCTGCCCGACAGCAATCACATTACCGCTCGTAATCTCCAAAACGCCGTCTTCCCCCAAAATAGGCTTGAATGACTCCGGAAGCGTGCTCGCGCTCATCCCAAATTCTGCCACAGAAATTTCTATAGGGCCAACAAATGCAAGCATATCCCTCAAAAATGCATCGGTAACGCTTATCATTCCGTCAACTGAAGGGCGCCCCGACTTTTCCCAAAACCACAAACACTTCTCCGCAGATGCGGGGCCGTCTGCAAACCAGTTGCAATCCTGAAACTCCCAGCGAGGGTTAACCCCCCATAATTGCTTTGGCGCCAGCACTCTCTCTAAAAGAGAACCCTGCAGTTCATAAGGGCCGCCTTTTAAAACTTCCACAGACATTACCGCGCCTCGTGAAACTTCCAACAGCAGGACATTGCCCATAAATCCGCCAAAACTCGGGCGAAGCTCAAGCGAATTTGCGCCGATAACAAGATAACGCCTAAAATTTTGGTCGCCCAGCAGATACAAGAGATACCCCGAAATCTCATCAGCTTCTTGTAGTGTGCTCGCAAGCAGAGGAACAGCGGAAAGTATATCGCCCACCTGCGCTTGATAGTTTTGAGGCAGGTGATCCGCGCGGATATCCTTTGCAAGCGATTCAACCTCGCGCACAATTGGCAATGCTTTTTGAATACTCTGTCGTACCGCGGTTAAAGAAGCAATAAGGCGAAAATTTTCGTTCACGCGCTGATTCTTTAAAACAGTTTGCGCCCCTTCTGAAAGAATTTCACCAACATAAGAAAGCTTCTCTCCAAGATTCAGCAATTCAAGAGCGGCTTTTCCTTGAGGCAAAGACTTTACCAATCCGCGAATCAAAATATTAAGGTCTTCAACTTGTTTTTGAGCAACTCTAAAATTGTTCCCTGAACTGCTGAAATTTTGCGCCGCTTCATCAAATTGAAATTCTTTCACCGCAAACGCTCCTTCTGCCGCTTCATCAGCCGCGCTCTGCGTTGCGCCAAGAACGCGCCCTTTAAAATCATGCAGTGAGCCCTCTACAAAAGAGAACGCCCCGATCGGCAAAACGAGCAGAAGCCCCACAAGCGTGAACACTGCGGCCCCGGCCAACTTTGCGCGCATTCCTTCGGAAATTAAATACTCATGCAATGGTTTTCTCTCAAAAAGCAAAGATACAGTTTGATTCTGCAACAAGTCGGCAACTGCCCAAAGCGCAGACTGCTCCAAACGCACAAACGCCGTGATGCCTTTCTTCGCAATGCGATACGGCCTCATAATGCACAGATCAAATGGGAAAAGAAGAACTTCCCCTACCGCAATGAAAAAATTTTCAAGGACAGACAACCCCTCAAGATGATAATGATGTCCGCTTTGTATTTTTTTGTCTCCAAAAACATCATCAACGCCCTTTGTACAGAGGGTAAGGTGCGCTTTAAATTTTTGAACAGAGGGCTGGCGAGGCAAAGACGACACCTTATGCGCTACCTTTTTCATGTCTGTTCCTCGCGATTTTGCCCGCACAAATTGCGCGTACTGCGGCAGTGCTTTTCTTTTCACATCAAGCACATAGGGGGACAAATGCGGAGATCTATCAGCAATGTTTTGCCCAAAATGCGCCCGGCTCTGGCTCCTGTGAACATTTTTTTCTGAAAACATTTCTGCGCGAGGCGGACGAACATCGTGGTGCTGTGCCGGCGCGGGTAGTGTTGACGCAGGTGAAACCGCAATTTTTTTCACCAGCGCAGAAGGAGGTGCGGTAATCTGTTGCGCGTGCTCCTCTCGCGCTCTTCTTTTTTCGTTTTCCGACTGAATACTTTCTTTCAAGAATTGTAAAATCTCAAACGCCACTTCTTTGGGCGTTGCGCGACGAGCATTCGCCTGCGTATTTTCTGGTTCATCGGGTTGTTCTTGCGAGGCGATCGGCAGATCAGACGCAGGGGAAACACTTCCCGGCGGCGGACGATTATCTGAAGCGTCAGATGAATTTTCTTTCTTTTCTTTTTTCGGATCAAGCATAACAGCTTGGTCTTCTCGCTTTTGCAGAGCAAGAGGAAACGGACGATATGTTGTAATTTCCTCGCTGAAATCATCTCCTTCTTCTTTCTCTGCCTGCTTGCCGCTTGCGATGAGATATGAAACTACGTCTTGATGCGTCGGCGCCGATCGTTGAAATTTTTTAATCCTATTACTCCTCCGCCAATGCTCTGCAATAAGTTCTGCGGTTTTATTCTTATCATTCAGCGCCGCAACCATTGATGTATTAATAGACCGAACATTTCTCCCTGATTGGGCATGAACTTTTGGAGGGTTGTTATGAATACGTACGGACATAGAATAATAAAAACCACTACTAGTATATCAAAAAAATCAATTGCGTGATATAAGCAGGGATTTACTTTGCGCAACGCGTGCTTTAGTATATGGAGTGTGCATTTCCTCTTCATACAAATATTACACACTTTATAAACTTTATGGACAACCTGAAAAAAAAAGCCCTGCGCTATCATGCGTTAAAGCCCGCAGGGAAAATCAAAATAACTTCTTCAAAACCATGCGCAAGCCAAGAAGATCTCTCTCTGGCGTATTCGCCTGGAGTTGCATATCCGTGCTTAGAAATCAGCAAAGATCAGGAAATATCCTATACGTACACGTCCCGGGCACATACCGTAGGCGTCATTACAGACGGAAGCGCGGTGCTTGGGCTCGGGAATATTGGGGCATTAGCGAGCATGCCGGTCATGGAGGGAAAAGCAATACTCTTACAAAGGTTTGCGGGACTAAACGGCATTCCGCTTGCCATAAAAGGCCATGTAAATAAAGAAAATTTTATTCATATCGTTGCCTCTCTTGAAGCAAATTTTGGCGCAATTAATTTGGAAGATATTAAAGCGCCGGAATGTTTTGACATAGAAGAAACGCTCTCAAAAAGCCTCAACATACCAGTGTTTCACGATGATCAGCATGGCACCGCAATTATCTCGCTTGCGGGAATACTGGGTTCTCTTGAACTCGTTGGAAAAAAATTGAACCGGGCAAAAATAGTCATCAACGGTGCCGGAGCCGCTGGAATCGCTTCTGCAAAGCTGTATGTGCATGCCGGCGCAAAACGTGAAAACATAACGCTTCTTGATAGCGCAGGGGTGATCTACGCAGGGCGGGACCAAAACCTCAACCAGCACAAACTGCTCTTTGCGCGTAAGAATAGCTCACTTCAGACACTCGCGCAGGCAATACGCGGAGCAGATATTTTTGTGGGCGTATCAGTCGCCAATATTCTGACGCGAGAAATGATCCAAAGCATGAACAGCAAACCAATCATTTTTGCGCTTGCAAACCCCTTTCCTGAAATCATGCCCGATCGGGCAAAAAAATACGGGGCAATGATCGTTGCAACCGGACGAAGCGATTTTCCAAACCAAATAAATAATGTGCTCGGCTTTCCGGGCATATTCCGTGGCACGCTGGATGTACGCGCGTCCCGCATCACCATAGAAATGAAGCTCGCGGCGGCTCAAGCGTTGAATGATCTTACCAAAGAAGCAATTCCAAAACAGATACAAACCTATCTTTCATGCATTTACAAAGACGATGGAACAAAAAAAATGTTCGCAAAAAAAGAGCCATTAGATTTTGATTACATCATTCCAAAACCATTTGATCCGCGGGTAGTTCCGAGAGTTGCAAAGCATGTAGCTCAATCCGCCATGCAGTGCGGAATTGCAAAAAAGCCTATTAAAAACCTCCGAGCGTACGAAAATACTCTTTTAGAACAACTATGGTGTTCGTAATTCAGGGCACATAAATTTTTTCTTCTGTATCGCCCCTATCTCTTCAGCCACTGCGTTTCCTGACGCACAAGCAGTGTGTGCGATTTTTCTTTCTCTTTCATAATCTGTTTCACGCATTTTTCCATGCGGATTGCCTGCGACCCTTTTATCAAAATAATATCACCTTCGCGGAGATGTTCGCGGAGCCATTCTCCCGCCTGATCTGAAGTTTCAAACGAGCATACATTTTCTTTCAAAATTCCCCCGGATTTAATCGCCGCTTCTGCAATCAGTTTTCCCCCTTCGCCAACCGTAACCAAAACCCGAACGATCCTTGCCGCTAATTTCCCGATATCCTTATGACTCTGTTCATAAATATCTCCAAGCTCCAGCATGTCGCCAAGCACAGCAATTTTCCGTTTTTTAGTTTCAATATCAGCAATGGTTGAAAGCGCAATCTTCATTGATTCCGGAGCGGCGTTGTATGTATCATCAATAATGATTGACGACTGTTCGCCGTTTACAATCTTCATTCTTCCCGGCGGAACTTCATACGTTGAAAGCGTATCTGCAATTTGAATGCCGTTAAGCTTGAACTCAAAGGCTAAAACAGCCCCTGCCATTACCGCGTAAAGGTTATGTCTGCCTATGGTTCCGGGAAGAAACATGGGGACGAGCGCCTTGCGATACACTAATTTAAAGTTTGTGCCAAGAATCGTATTTTTTTCAGAATCATAAACTATTTTTACTTCAACCGCGCGAACATCAACTCCTTCTGAAAAGCCGTATGTCTTCACTCTGCATTTCAGTTTCTCTTTTACTTTTATAACTTCTTCGTAATCAGCATTTAAGATAACCATTCCTTGTTCAGGCACCATTAAAGGGAGTTTGTGCTTCTCTTTCACTAAACTTTCATACCTTCTAAAAAATTCCGTGTGTACCTCTGCGATTGACGTGAGCACGCCAATGTCAGGGCGCACAATCGTTAAAAGGTAATCCATATCCTTTGGCCTATCAATGCCCATTTCAAGAATCAAGAGATTGGGGTAGCCCTTTTTCTTCACCAGCAAAAGCCAAAAGGCGTAGGCAAAAACACGCACCCATAACAAAGGATGTTTCGGGATCATTGCGCCAATAATAGTCAGCGGCACTCCTATTTCATTGTTATAATTTTTAGCGCTTTTCCGAACGGTGCAGTGTTTCTCCAAAATATGATACATTACGGATTTTGTAGACGTTTTCCCTAAACTTCCGGTAATGCCAACAATCGTTGGAGCATACAATTTTAAAATTCTCACTGCAAAAAATGCTAATACATTTTGAAGAGTATTTTTCATGAAGGTACGCGGGGAGGAATTTCTAAGTAATTCAGCAAGAATGAAGCGATCTCTCTAAAAAGCGGCGCCGCAGTTTCTTCGGCAAAGCGAATGCCCGAGGCCCGTGGCTTATCAAGCTTTACAAGAATAACAAACGCAGGGTCGTCCGCGGGGCCAAAACCAATGAAAGAATGAATGGTGTCGTCAGAGTATCCTGCCTTTGCGGTATTTGGAACTTGCGCCGTACCTGTTTTACCGGCAATGAGGTATCCTTTCACGCCTGCTTTTTTCGCGTGTCCATTTTGAACAACTGATGTCAGCATTGCGGTAAGCGTTGAGGCGGCGCCTTGGGATATGACCCGACGAACAACCTTTCTGTCAAAGATTTTACTGGATCCGTCGTAATACTGCATCTCCTTCACCACATAAGGCTGTACTAATTCACCCCCATTTGCAATAGCCGCATACGCAATAACCATCTGTAAAGGAGTTACGGCAATGCCCTGCCCAAATGATGCTGTTGCAAAATACACCTCTGAAGACTGATCCAACAAAGCAATATCACCCATTGCTTCTCCTGAAAGCGTAATGCCTGAAAGCTCTCCAAAACCAAATTCCTTGAGATAGCGGGCAAAGACATCTTTTCCGGTTTTCCTCATCACAAATATCGCGCCGGTATTGATTGAATAATCAAGTACTTCAATCATACTACTTTCGCCATATACCTTGCGTGCGGCATTGCGTATGGTATAACCGCCTATTTTTTCAACGCCTTTATCCACATACGTTACATACGGTGTAACTGCCCCTGCATCAAGACCCGCCGCCATAGTAATTGATTTAAAAATTGACCCGGGCTCATACTGTTTGGAAATTGCAGAGTTCACAAATATATGTGCATCGCGTGCTTCGCTATACGCATTTGGGTTAAACCTCGGGGCGTTACACATCGCACGCACAGCGCCTGAAAACGGCTCCAGGATAATCACCGTCCCTGCTTCGGCATGATATTTCAAAATGTACTCATCAAGTTTTTTGCATACAACGAACTGGAGGGTCTTATCAAGCGTCAAAACCACATTCATTCCATTTTGCGCATTTTCAACCCTCCTTTCTCCAACGCCAATCGGCCGATCGTGCACATCGCGTTCTGTTGCTAAAATCCCATTTTTTCCAACAAGCTCATTTTCAAAATATTCTTCCAACCCATATCTGCCAACAAGCCTATCTCCGTCAAACCCGACAAAGCCGGTAATATGGCTCACAAGGCTTTCTTCCGGATAAAACCTCTGCGCCTCTTGCTTAAAACCAATTCCCTCAAGGTTATGCGACTCTATTTCTAATTTTTTTTCCTCGGTCACTTTCTTTTGAATCGGCTCGTATGGATCGTTCTTTAAATCCGCCTTCTGCTTTACTGCTTCATAAGGCAAATCCAGCGTATCAGCTAAAACCCGCGCGGCGTTCTCCTTCTCGTGAATATCTTTCGGAACAATGAAAACTTCAAAAGAGGCTTTGTCAATTGCTACGGGAAAAAGCGCGCCGCTTGAATACAAATCCGTCCAAAAAATACCGCCTCGGCTTGCTGGAATCGTTCTTTCAAAGGATTGCTGACCCTGCGCTTTTTCAGCATACACATCGTGATACAGTACTTGAATCCGAAACAATTGCACAAGAGTAGCGCATCCAAACAAAAAAAGAACCATGGCGATGATGCTGATCCGATCCACGGCAAATTTTTTTTTAACTGTTCCTCTTGAATGAATATACTTCAATGGTTTGCGGGTTTGCGTGAGAGTACGTTATCGCTTTGCGACCACATTTTCAGCAGAAAGCGTAACATAATGAAACGCTTCAACGCCCTGTAACTCAAGGCCATCAACTTTTTGAGACACTCTCCCAATTGACTCATTTTCAGCTATCGCAAAGCGGATCTTTTCGTTTGCCTCTGCCAGTACTTCCTTTTCGTGCCTTAAATCCACTATTTTTTGTCCTGCTGAAGCAAGGGACATGGTAAGAGAAAAATACATTGCGCCAAAGAGAATAATCATGCACACTACAAAATTTCTGACAATAAATGAATATAATCGTGTTTGGTTGCTTGGCCTCATATATGAGTAGAGTGCGGGCTTGTTTCCGCCACCGAGGAACGAGAATGCAAGCCCTCAAATTTGAAAATTTTATTTTTAAATTTTTTCAACAACCCGCAGGCGCGCGCTTCGCGACCGAGGATTCTGTGCTTGTTCTGCCATACTCGGCTTGATTGCCCTTCTTGTGACAAGCCGTACCATCTGTTTCGCTCTGCACGTGCATACGGGAAAATCCGGAGGGCACGCACAGCTTTGGGCTGCTTTTTTAAATTCAGTTTTTACAAGCCTATCTTCAAGGGAATGAAATGAAATGACCGCAAGCCTTCCTCCCGGTTTGAGAATGCCTAACGCTTGAGGAATCACCGCTTTAATAGTATTAAGCTCATCATTTACATACATCCTGATCGCCTGAAATGTTTTTGTTGCGGGGTGAATTTTGCTTCGCCCGCGGGCTTTCTGCGGAACACTTTCAGTAATAATTCGGGCAAGCTCTGCGGTATCTTTAATAGGTTCTCTTTCGCGAGACGCAAGGATATTTCTCACGATAGATCGGGCATATCTCTCTTCTCCATAGCACGTAATGATTTTATAAAGCTCTCGTCCAGAAAACGAATTAACCACTTCCTCTGCGATAAGACCGCTCCTTTTCCCCGAGAATGTCATCAGAAGAGGTCCTTTCTTTTGGAAGCTAAACCCGGATGAAGAATCCTCCAGCTGTTCAGACGATATCCCTAAATCCAACAATATCCCTTCAATCGTTCTAACCGGCGCGCCCGCAACAATCCTTGCAATGTGAGCATACGAATCATTCACCAGTACTGCCCTCTTGCCAAAGGGGCGAAGTGCTTCTTTTGTTCGTTCAATCGCATGCGGATCAATATCTATGCCAATGAGCTTTCCGTGCGGAGCAGTCAAGCGCAAAATCATCTGCGCATGCCCTCCGCTTCCAACTGTGCAATCAACAAAATTTTTTCCCGGCGCGCAATTTAATAGTTCACTGACTTCTTTCATCAAAACGGGCGTATGCATAATGCGCTGTCAGTTGAAAATATTATTTTTACTAATCTCATATATTTTTTAAACTCCGAGCGCTCCGAGCGCTTCAGCAATGGCAGTACTATTTTTTTCAGTTCCCTTTTTATACTTAATCCATGCCGTTTGGTTCCAAATTTCAAGCCTATTGTATAAACCCGCAATCACTACGGTTTTTTCAAGCCCTGCAAATTCAATAAGATACTCCGGCATATTAATTCTTCCCTGTCCATCAAGCGGCGCGTCCATTGCCCCCGCGAGCATTAATCGCGCGAACGCCCTATTTTTTTCCTGGCTGATGGGCAAACTTGCAAGCTTGCCTGCAAGAATATCCCACTCTGATCGTGGGTACAAAAACAAACAATTATCAAGCCCTCGCGTTACAACCGCCCCTTTTTTCAAAAGTGCCCTAAACTTTGACGGAATCGCGATTCTGCCTTTATCATCAACCGTATGCTGGTATTCTCCAATGAACATCTTATTTTAAATTTTGTAAGCAGATCTTATATATTCCCCACTTACAACCACTTTCACCCATCTGATTTAGAGTATACCCCACTCTTAGCCATGTGGTCAATGGCGTTCATCTGTGTGTTACGCACACGTTTTCCACAAAAAAAACCTCCCTTCGCTAAAAAAGGAGGAACAATAATGCAGACAAATTTTTAGGAGCAGGCTCTTACGCGCTGAATTTGGGCGCAGTAATATGCGGCTCGCAGGCATAGAAACCCAATGTACCCATCGCGGGCTCCGAAAGGTCAAGGGAAGCCGCAGATTTTACTTCGTACACCGGAATGCGCAAAAAATAGGAAAATGCATTTGCAACAACCATGCCGATGCGCACCGACGTAAACGCTGCACTTTTGACATGCCTGATGCAGATACCAGTGAAATCATGAGGCGAACACTGATTTTTTTGGCAAAGCACAAAAATTAAAGGCAAAAGCCTGTCTGTTTTTCCGATATATTTTTTCGCGCACAGCACCTCTAAAGACTCGCTGATCAAAGCAACTTCAAGGGTATCGCGCTCTATCGTATCAATATAGAGATATAGTTTCATATGCACCATAAACGGCTTCTCCTCTTCAAGCGAATCAATTACCTCCTCTCTTTGCAAAAACTTTTTTTAACAACTCTTTATCGGCTTCGGTTTGCGAAACATTCCGCCGCATAAACATGCGTTGCTGGGTCATTAGTGCGCTGTTAATGTCTACCACCTTGTTGCCGCGTGGCGTCATCATCATAAAAGAAGGAACGTGCTCCGAAATCAACCCTGATACATAGGCATTGACCCCAATGCATACTCCGCCCATGACCGCACTACTTACCCCCAGTTTTGCAAAATCACCGATAACTGTTCCTAAAAATTGCATTTTTGTATCAATTTTTTGTTCACCCATTTGAACCTTGATTGTCCCATACGTACTTTTTAAGTTAGACACAACCGATCCTGCTCCAATATTCACCCATGAACCAACATAACTATGCCCGATAAATCCATAGTGCGCTTTATTAGAATAATTTTGAAATAAAGAATGCTGAACCTCGCCCCCAACTTTGCAGTAATCCCCTAACGAAACGGAAGGGCCGATTCTGGAGTGGCTCTTGATTTCGCAGTGCCGCCCGATGTAAAGAGGCCCAATAAGATAGGAAAACGGCTCAATATTGGCGTAATCATCTATAATAATTGGCCCGCTGGTGGTATCTAAAACAACATGATCGGAAATTTTCACGCCTTCTCCAAGCACACTCGTCCGCTTCATTGCTGATGCTTGCATTTTAAATTCTGAAAGCCGCGCGGAAACGAGTTTTGTAACGTGATCGTTAAACCACGAGATGAGTTCAAACGCGTACTCAAAGCGAGGAAGAGAAACGCCCTTTCCCGCCCATCCGCCAATTGTTTCTCCGGCAACCATGAGGTCGCCCACGTGTTTTGTGAGACTAATGGGATACAAATTTTCCATCTGCATGGCAGTTAGTCCCGCCCCGCGGGGCGGGAACCCTGTGAAAAATTTTTATATTACGTGAAGGAATTTTTGAAAATTCCTTCACGTGTTACATCTGCTCTGTTGGCTCAATGCCAAGCAGTCCAAGCCCGATTTTAATAACCCGTGAAACAGCATCCGCGAGTGCAATGCGCGCAATGGAAAGTTTTCTACTCTCTGCGTGAATTATTTTGCTATCGTGATAAAACGCGTTAAACGATTTTGCAAGGCTCCATAAATAATTACACAGGTGCCCTGGATTATACGTAATGCCTGCGTGAATAAGTTCATCTGCAAACCGATCCAAAAGCTGAATAATCTCTTTTTCTTGGCTCATTTTCAAAACACCCCATTCAATGCCCTCTCGAACCGGCACGCCCGCTTTGCGCAAAATACTCTGAATGCGCGCATAGGTATAAAGCATATAGGGACCAGCGTTCCCCTCAAACGACATTGCGGCGTCTTTGTCAAACAACAATTTTTGGCTGGGATGTATCTTCAGAAGATAATATTTCAAAGCGGCAATGCCAATTTTTTTTGCGCGCTCATCATCGCGGGTGCCGCGCTTTGCAAGCTCCTCGCGCGCCAAAGCGCGCAACTCATCCATGAGCACATCCCCTAAAACAACATTACCATCGCGCGAACTCATTTTCCCTGTTTTTAAAGCAACAAGCCCATAGCTTAAATGGAAAAGCGCCGCGCGCACGCCAAGCATATCCAGCACACGGAATAGTACCTTAAAGTGATACTCCTGCGGAGATGCCACAATATACACAAAGCGGGAAACATCGGGATGGCGCTCTATGCGCAAGTGTGCAAGGGCAATATCTTGCACAATATACACGCTTGTGCCGTCTTTTCGCAAAAGAACTTTTTTTCCGAGCTTGTGATCTTCAAGGTTCGCCTCTACTGCGCCGTCTTCGCGCTTATAAAAAATCCCATCGCGCACGCCTGCTAAAATCATGTCCCGTCCCATTGTATAAATTTTACTTTCATACTCAACCTCATCAAAGGTAATGCCTAAATTTCTATATGTACTCTCCCATCCTTCGTAAACCCACTGGTTCATCTGCGCCCACAACTTCTGCGTTTCAGCATCTCCTTCCTCCCATTTTTTTAAAAGATTCTGCGCCTCTTCAAGCAGTGAGGGCTCTTCTTTTTCTTTTGCGCTAAAAAGCGCGTAATACTTTCCCACAAAATGATCCGGTTTCAAGCCGAGTGTATCCGGATTCTCACGGTTTCCCCATTTTTGGTACGCGAGCATTGACTTGCAGATATGAATGCCGCGATCGTTAATTATATTCGCTTTGATGACCGTATAACCAAGATGAGCAAGAATTCGCGAGAGCGAATCCCCAAGCACGTTATTGCGAAAATGCCCGATGTGCTGGGGCTTATTCGTATTGGGTTGAGAATATTCAATGAGCACGCCTGCGCCTGCCCCGATTACCGATGACCCATATCGTTCTTGATCTTCAAAAATTGCGTTTAACACGCCTCGGGCATACAACCCTTCCTTCAGGCATATATTCATATACGCCCCGACTGTCTTCACCTCATCAATGCAAGGGTGATGACTCGCCGTCAGGGCTTCGGCCAACGCGCCGCTGACTGCTTGGGGCGACTGCTTCAGCTCCTTTGCAAGCGGAAACACCGCATAGGTAAAATCACCCAGATTCGGATCGGGCGGCGCGGCAAGCTCAATGGAATCGGCCGCAATCTCGCGCCCATAGCGCGAAAGGATTGCTCGCGAAATGGCACCTTTAATTTCAATTTTCAATTCTTTGGCAGTATAAACCATGCGAAGAGTGTACCAAATACCTGCCCAAAGAGCAACGAAGGGTATTTCAAAAAAGCACTCGCCAAACCTGTGGATAAACTGCTTGGCAACGCTTCTTTCAAAGCAAATTGACACATCTAGTGGAGGGGCATATAATATACCTACTATATATAGGGGTGCACCGCGTCTTGCTCCTTTACAAAAGCGCCGCTGGCAAAAGGCGCTTTTTCCTTCTTTTGGGGTTTTATAATTCAAATTTTCATTATGCTCATACAAAAAATTAAAAAACGAAATGGCGATACGGTTGATTTTATGCCGCAAAAAATTTCCGATGCCATAGGGCGGGCGATGGTTGCAGTCAACGGAAAAGTAAACCCGCTTCAAACTGACGAACTTTTATCGGCTATACTCAAACAGCTTTCAGCGCGATACGGGCAAGAAAGAATTCCGGACGTGGAAGGCGTACAGGATATTGTTGAGCGGACGCTTATGGAATACCGCTATTTTGATACGGCGAAGGCATATATCTTGTACCGCGAACGGCAGAGACAGTTGCGCGATCGCCATGAAGAAATTAAGAAAAAAATAGAAGCGCAGGCTCTCTATGTTGTCAAAAGAAACGGAATGCGAGAGCTCTTCAACCCCAACAAATTATACAGATACTTTCTCTATGCATGCAGTGGATATGAAGGAGTCATTGACATTGACAGCCTCGTCAAACAAACTGAAGCAAGCATATACGATGGAATTGCCACCGGAGAAATTGCCCAACTTGCTGTGATGACCGTCAAGTCGCTCATTGAAAAGGACCCCATATATCTCGCAATTACGAATAATATCTTCTTTGCCAATCTGTATCGGGAAGCGCTCGGCGAAAAATTTTCGCATGAAACTCTGGAAGAGCAGTGCCAGAAAGCATTTATAAAAAATATTAAAAAAAGCGTTGAGATAGGGCGGCTTGATGCAGAAATGCTCACGTTTGATTTACCAGAACTTGCAAAAAATTTACAGGTGAACCGTGATCAGCTTTTATCGTACCGCGGACTGCAAACGCTCTATGACCGGTACTTTATCTATGATCGCGAGAATAATCAGCGGCTTGAAACGCCGCAAATGTTCTGGATGCGCGTTGCAATGGGCATTGCCCTCAATGAGAAAGAAAACGAAAAAGAAAAACGGGTGGCTGAATTTTATGAAGTACTCTCTTCCTTGCGCTTTATCAACTCAACGCCAACGCTTTTTCATGCGGGAACTCTGCATCCGCAACTTTCGTCATGCTATCTCACAACAGTGGAAGACTCCCTTGACCATATTTTTAAATGCATCGGCGACAATGCCCAACTTTCAAAGTGGTCCGGCGGGCTCGGAAACGACTGGACAAATATCCGCGCAACCGGAGCGCTCATCAAAGGCACGAATGTTGAAAGCCAGGGGGTGATACCTTTCTTAAAAATTGCCAACGACACAACCGTTGCAATCAACAGATCGGGCAAACGCAGAGGGGCAACCTGCGCCTATCTGGAAACATGGCATCTTGATATTGAAGATTTTCTGGATTTGCGCCGAAATACCGGCGATGATCGGAGGCGAACCCATGACATGAATACCGCGCACTGGATACCCGATCTTTTCATGAAGCGCGTCCATGCGGATAAAGAATGGACGCTTTTCTCTCCGGATGACGCGCCTGAATTGCATCACCTGTATGGCAAAGCATTTGAAGAAAAATATATCGCGTATGAAAAAAAAGCGGAACGCGGGGAAATGCGGCTCTTCAAAAAACTCAATGCCGCTCATCTTTGGAAAAAAATGATTACGCGGCTTTTTGAAACAGGCCACCCGTGGATTACGTTTAAAGACGCCTGCAATATCCGATCCCCGCAAGATCACGCCGGCGTTATTCACAGCTCTAATCTCTGCACTGAAATTACCCTCAATACTTCAAAAGAGGAAACCGCTGTATGCAACCTCGGATCGTTAAATCTTCCCGCGCACATTGTAAACTCTGAACTGAACCACGAGCTCATCAAGCATACAGTTGAAACAGCAATGCGCATGCTGGACAACATCATTGATTTAAACTTCTATCCAACCGAGGAAGCAAAAATTTCAAACCTCAAACATCGCCCGGTTGGGCTTGGCATCATGGGATTTCAAGATGCGCTCTATATGTTAGACATCAACTTTGAATCAGCAAAGATGCTGGAGTTTGCGGATCAGAGTATGGAAGTTATTGCATACCACGCCATACATGCCTCAACACAGCTTGCAAAAGAGCGCGGCGCGTATGAAACATTTAAAGGATCAAAGTGGGATCGCGGCATCCTCCCCCAAGACACGCTTGATCTCCTTGCAAAAGAACGCGGCGCGCACATTGACGTTCCAAGAACGGCAACGCTCAACTGGGAACCCATCAGGGAGGCAATTAAAAAATACGGCATGCGCAACTCAAACTGCATGGCAATTGCGCCAACCGCAACGATTTCCAATATTTGCGACTGCTTCCCCTCCATTGAACCGATTTACCAAAACCTGTATGTAAAATCCAATATGAGTGGCGAATTTACGATTATGAACCCGTACTTGGTAAATGACCTCAAGGCAATCGGGTTATGGGATATCACAACGCTTGACGATCTGAAATTCAACGATGGGAGTATTCAAAAAATCAAATCCATACCGCAAAAAATCAAAGATAAATACAAAGAAGCCTTTGAAATTGAACCGGAATATCTGATTGAAGCCGCGGCGCGAAGGGGAAAATGGATTGATCAAAGCCAGTCTTTAAACATATTCTTAAATACCACGAACGGAAAACGAATCTCTGATGTGTATCTTCTTGCATGGAAAAGAGGCATCAAAACAACGTATTATCTGCGGACGCGAGCCGCATCAGGCGTTGAAAAAAGCACGGTTGACATCAACAGAGACAAACATCTGAAACAAAGCGCGCCTCTGCCTGATCCAATACTCATTCACCAGAACGGATCAATAGAAATTAACCTCCCTGAAATCAGAACGGAAAAGATCAATGCAGACGCGGTATGCAATCTGCAGACTGAAGAATGTGAAGCATGCCAGTAAATAACCATAACTCCATCGCTCCTATGCATAACGCGCCCCTCAATAAGGAAAAAAAAATCATCAATTGTTCCTCAATAGATCCGAATAAAATTTTGCCCATGAAATACTTGTGGGCCCGCGACTATTACAAAACCGGCGTCGCAAACAACTGGGCGCCGGAAGAAGTGCCGATGCAACAAGATGTTGAACTCTGGAAAAAGCCCAACGGACTTTCAAAAGATGAACGGCGCCTTATTTTATGGAATCTCGGCTTTTTTTCAACTGCTGAAAGCCTCACGGCAAATAATATCGTGCTTGCGGTGTATCGCCATGTCAGTAACCCTGAATGCAGACAGTACCTCCTACGGCAAGCCTTTGAAGAGGCAATTCATACCGACGTGTTTATTTACTGCTGTGACTCGCTTGGGCTTGATCCGGATGAAATATTTAACATGTATATCACGATTCAGACAATTAAAGCAAAAGATGATTTTGTGGTAGACATGACAAAATCAATCATTAACCCGCTCTTTACCACTGAAGGAGCAGATAATATCCAGCGTTTTGTGCATGATCTCATTGGCTACTACGTCATTATGGAAGGCATTTTTTTCTACGCGGGTTTTGCGATGATGCTCTCCTTTTTACGGCAAAACCGCATGATCGGCATTGGAGAGCAATTTCAGTACATCCTGCGCGACGAATCCGTACATCTTGCTTTTGGATCAGATCTTATCAATACGATTGTTGCGGAAAACCCGGAGATATGGACGTCCCAGTTCAAAATGCTCATCACAAAAAACATTAAAAAAGGCGTTGACCTTGAATACGCGTACACCAAAGACTGCCTCCCGAGCGGCATTTTGGGGCTCAACGCCGAGATTATAAAAGAATATCTTGAATATATAGCCGACCGCAGGCTGGAGAGGATTAATCTTGAAAAAGTGTATGGCTCTCAAAATCCGCTCCCATGGATGAGCGAGATTATAGATATACGCAAAGAAAAAAATTTTTTTGAGACGCGCGTTACCGAGTACCAGCAAGCGGGCCAGCTCGTATGGGATTAAGGAACTCGCGGCGGCGCAACTTGCTCAATCACAAACGCTTCGCCTGGCTTCAACTGCGCAGAAATTTTCATTATTCCTTTCTCGAAAACAAGCTCTTGAATAGTCATCTTTTTTACGATATCCTTATTAAATTTTTCAAGCTGTGCCCCCAGCAGTTGCGCCACAACACTCTCAACCATAACGTTAGGCAAAGGCACACCAGAAATACGCACTGATTTCACTTGAAACCTTATTTTTTGATCTTCAAGATAGGGACGAAAAACCATCTGCATGGAAGAATTTATACGAACATTTGATAACCCAAGCGCAGATATTTCACCCGTAAAATCAGCATAAAATTCCACTTGTTCATGGTCAAAGGCAACCTGCGCTTTTTTCACAATAAAAGACGAATCGCCGCTTTGGAGAACAGTTTCGGATTCTTTTTGAATATTGAACTCGGCTTGAATGAGCGCGGTTACATCTTCTTCGGAAAACACGAAATCAATGGGCACAAATTTTCCGTCCGATGCTTTATACGCAGAGCGTATTGCTGTTTCAATTTTTGTCTGCATTGCGCCAACGTCGGCGCGCGATGCGTCAACCGCGCGTGTCGGGCCGGAACGGAATAACGCTATTTTAGACAAAAAGGGAAAGTACGCAAACCCTATCTGTCCGATACCTACGGCAAAAACGAACAAAGCAACAGTAAAAATAACGAAGAGAATCATAAACCAGCCAATCAGCCCGGTTCGATCTTTCGTGAATGTTTTAAATTCCTCCTCACGCATAAAAATTTACTTTACCGTCACTGATTTCGCAAGATTTCTTGGTTTATCCGGGTTAAGTCCGCGCAAAACAGCCAAGTGGTACGCGAGCATCTGCCCCGGAATGAGGCTCACGACAGGAAAACCAAAACCAATGTTTGGGACTTTTATAAAATAATCATAAAGAGGATGTGGTTCGCACGCAATTCCGATGATATATCCTCCTCGCGCCTTTATTTCCATTGCATTGGATAAAATCGCCGCTTTATTTTTATCTTCCGCAGTAAGAACAATAACCGGAGTGCCTGTTTCAATAAGAGATAATGTTCCATGCTTCAGCTCGCCTCCGGCCATTCCCTCTGCATGAATATAGCTCACCTCTTTAATTTTGTGCGCAATTTCAAGCGCCAACGGATATGAAATTCCGCGGCCAATCACATATATATCCCTCGAGTCTTTCAGCTGGTGCGCGAGCCGTATGATGACCTCCTCGTAGCGCGGATTCAACATGTCATTCACATTGGAAGCAACATCAACTAAAAATCGTTTCCCTACCGCGAGCTTATCCGCAACGCCGTATGCCAAAAGCAAAAAAAGCGCAATGTGCGCGGTTGTCGCCTTTGTAGAGCATACTGCCTGCTCCGGCCCAGCTTTGAGATAGAGCGTCTTGTCTGACTTCCGATCCACCGTGGAGCCAACAACATTCACAAGCGACACTATCTTTACTCCCCTCTCCGTCCCTGCTTCCATTGCCTCAAGAACATCCGCGGTTTCACCGCTCTGGGTAGTAACGAGCATTAATGTTTCAGGGGTCAAAAAATCTACATAATTTGAAAATTCAGATGCAACCGTAAAATTAATATGCTTATGCGCGATCTCGGAAAAAAAATATGTTCCGATCATAGATGCATACCCTGCCGTTCCGCACGCCACGGCGAACGTGCCGTAGGCATTTTTAATCGCTTGCACGACATCGTAAAAATCGGCTTCGTCTTGGTTGATAACGCGACGCAAAGTTTCCTTCTGCTCCATAATTTCTTTAATCATAAAATACTTATACTTTCCCTTTTTCGCTTCGTCCATATTCCACTCAATTTCAATTAAACGCTTCTGAATTGGGTTTCCGCTCGCAATGGAAAATACGGTAAGCTCATGAGGGTTTCCAATCCGCACCACAGCCATTTCTCCGTCATCAAGATAATTTATTTTTCGCGTGTACTCTAAAAACGCGGGAATATCCGAAGCAATAAAAAAATCGCCATCTTCTGCAATCCCTAAGATAAGGGGTGAACCTTTTCTCATGGCGATTAACTCCGCGCCGCCGCGCTCGCCGAAAACGATTGCGTTTCGCCCAATAATCTCATCAAACGCGCGTCTTCCCGCATGAAATAATGAATGTTTTTTACGGTGAAAGTGGAGTAAATTTGCGATGACTTCAGTATCCGTTTCTGTTCTAAACACGTATCCCTCTTTTTCTAATTTTTCTTTTAAAGCAAGATAATTTTCAACAATACCGTTTTGAACAATGACAATTGACCGATCCTGCGATACATGAGGATGCGCATTTTCCAGTGTTACTCCGCCATGGGTTGCCCAACGCGTTTGCCCAAGCGCCATCGTACAATTTTCAAAAACATGCGTATTCTCGTACTCACCCACTTTTCCAACCTCCTTATAAATTGAAACATCATTCTCGCTAAAACACGCAACCCCCCACGAGTCGTAACCGCGATACTCCAATTTCTTCAATCCAGCTATTACAACACGAGATGGATTTTTAGACCCGATGTATGCTATTATTCCGCACATAGAAAAGAGAGTAAAGTACGCGCACGCCGATGATTAAGATTTAACCCCTACGGTAGAAATGCCTAGCTTATCTACAACCACTATTTTTTTATTGAGTAAAACATTAAATATAAATTCATCGGTAATGCTCTGGCGATAGGTAAATTCTTCTGTTTCCATGAGCGTATAACGAATTTCCCTTCCTAAAAATCCGCTGAACCTTGCAAGCGCCTGCGCAATCACCTTCGGGTCAAAACCGGTTCCGACAATAAGAATATCTGTAGGCGAATCTATGCCAGTAAATACGCCGCTAAAAACTAAATATACCACTGACACAAGGCTCTTCAATTCGTCAATGAGCTGGTTTTCTAAGAATATTTCTGCTTTACTAAACAACGCAGTGATTTCCTCAAACAGGAAGAAATCCTGATTGGCTTGGTAATAACGCTTGCCATCCTTATGAAATGACACAAGAAGCCCAAAAGCCTGCAATATCTGAAGTTCTCGCCTGATGGAATTGATAAAGTCCCCGGTCATTCGCGATAATTCTCTTACAAAATAGGTTTTTTCTGGGTTTCTTAAAAAAATGTTGAGAATTTTTACCCTCGTTCGTGAACCAAAAAGCTGTTCCATAGGCATATTACAATTACCGAACAAGATATTTATACAAAGTTCTCCACATTAGAAATTGATTTACCGCGAATCATATTTATATTATAATCAAATGAGGATCATGTAAAGGAGGCAAATTACATCACTCGTATGCTCATCAATGAAATTGCTCAATTAGAAATTAAAGAGCCAGAAAGCAAGGGCATCTTAAAAATCCTCATTTCTAAAGAAGAAAAACAACTGGGGAAAATTATCATCCTCGTGAAACTTGCGGAAAAGATAGGCCAGGGAGACCAGCTTGTGAAGCGCATTATCAATGAAGCAAAATATAGCTACTATGAATCCCCAACAGATAACCCGGAAACCGCCCTTGAAAACGCTCTCCAGAAAGTCAATTTCCTTATCAGCCACATTGTAAAGGAAGAGGGCAAAGAATGGCTCGCCCATCTTTCAATGCTCATTGCAGTCACGAAAGATGCGCAAATCCATTTTTCAAAAGTTGGGTTCATTCGCGCCTTTTTAGTACAGGGGCACAAGATGAACGACATAGCCGGGAGCAACATTTTTGAAGATGAAATCAACCCCATCAAAGCGTTTAGCAATATTTTGAGCGGAGAAATTGCGAAGGACAACATCATCCTGTTCTGCACCGAGAGCATTCTAGATTACATTTCGCAGGATAAATTGAGGAAAACCGTGCTTGATTATGCCCCGCATAGCGCAAGAGAGCATATTCAAAAATTATTAGAGAATGCTCCAAGTCAAGCAATTTTTTCTGCGCTTATTCTCAAACGCGTTTTAAAAACGTCAGATGCAAAAATTGAACCTACAGTAAAGCACAAAAGTGAAGACGAGGTACCTGCATTGATAGAAAAAACCGACGACACGAACGTGCCGCAGACAGAAACCAAAAAAGGAACGGGAGAAACTCTGGCGAACAACCATATAGTGGATGCAAAGAAAGATCAAGAAGAGAGCGAAGAAGATACGTTTGTCCAAAAACACTCACACCCCTCATCAGAACGCATGCTTCTTGCTCCAAAACAAAACCCGTTGCTTGGAAACATTCTCAAATCTGCTGTTGCGTATGTTCGTACTATTGCAGATAAGAGCGATCGGGCGATTAAAATGAGAAAAGACCGCGTGAAAACCCTGACCGAAGCCATTAAAACACCTATAGAGCGCAAAAAGGCGCAGACACATAAAACAACGGCGCGGAATGGAAGAAACGGCATCCATGCGGGCATTATTGGCGCCGCCAAGATAGGCGTTCCCCTTCTCATCGTGCTTGCAATAGGAAGCTTTCTCATAAGAAATATCCAAAAACAAAAAGCGGAAATTGCGGAGCAGAAAGCACGGGAAGAATACTTTGTGCTTGTTGGAAACATCAAAGATAAATTGAATGAGGCAATAGGCACGCTGATTTATCAAGATAAAGACAAGGCGAAAAATATTCTCCTGCAAACCAAAAATTTGATTGAATCTCTCCCGGAAAAGACGCCGGAGCAAAAAACGGTTAAAGAAGACCTGATCCAACAGAATGACGAGTATTATCAACTGGCGCTTGGAATAAAAGTGCTCCGCGGGCTGACCCCGCTTTTTGACTTTGCTACGTTAAATCAAGAATTATCGCCCAACGCGCTTATTCTTGACGGAAACACACTGTATACGTTCTCAAGCGCGAATAATGCAATCTACGCCTTTGATGTAACGTCAAAGAAGGGAGAAAAACTTGCAATTACCTCAAGCGGCGTTGGCGCCCTCAAGACCTTTGTCGGCAAAGTAGACGAAGAGCTGATCTTCTATGAAGAAAGCGGCGGGCTTGCAGGGCTTAATTTAGCGAGTAAAAAGATTATCAAAAAAGAAATTGACCGATCGTTTAAAACAAGCGTTCTTGCCGTATATTCAAATAAAATATACTCACTTGATACCGCACTCAACAAAATTTATAAGCACAATAAAACATTAACGGGGTTCAGCAAGGGGGACGAATGGCTCAAAGATTCAGCAGATTTAAGCGGCGCAGTTTCAATGAGCATAGACAGCACGGTGTGGGTACTCACACAAAACGGTGGAATACAAAAACTGTTTAAAGGAGCTCCTTCAGTTTTTCCTCTTTCTCTAGAGCCTTCCCTTAAAACTCCGCTCAAAATTGATTCGTCAACAAACGAAACAAGCCTTATTGTGCCAGACCCTGGAACCTCAAGATTGATTTTCATTAACAAGTCTTCCGGGCAAACCGAGAGCCAATATATGTTTCCAGAACTGAACAACCTCCGCGACTTCACAGTACGGAACCTCACCGCATATATTTTAGACGGAACAAAAATATACGAATTCAATTTGGACAAAAAGTAACCATGAGGGAGCAGTAAATTCTGTTTACTTAAACGTCACCTTCGCTCCCGCTTCTTCAAGCGCTTTTTTTGCTTTTTCTGCATCTTCCTTCGAGGCGGCTGAAAGGAGCATCGCCGGTGCGGCATCAGCAATATCTTTTGCTTCTTTTAACCCAAGCGTGGTAACAGCACGAATTGCCTTAATCACGCCAATTTTATTCTCTCCAGTTTCAGTCAGTTCAACATGAACAGTAGAAGGGGCATCATCCGCTTCTGCATCACTTTTCCCGTTCTCCTGAACTCCTCCGCTGGCAGGCGCGCCCATCATCACCGGCGCAACAGCCAAAACCCCAAATTTCTTTTCCAAAACCTTTACGAGTTCGCTTAAATCAAGCACCGAGAGAGCGCCAATCTCGTCCACTAATTTTTTAAATTTCTCCGGCACCTCCTCCAAAGCTTCTTTTTTTTCATCTTCTGACATATTGCGTATAGTTGTATGCATATCTCTAAATGTCTGCGCACCTAGAAGATAACAATTGTTAAACTCTTATATATAAATTTAAGTTTTAGCCTCTTTCATTGCCTGAAGTACACTCACAATGCGCGATACATTACAGCGCATTGCATTTACAAATCCATAGAGCGGCGCATTCACCGCACCAATGAGCTGGGCGCGGAGTTCATTGCGAGAAGGCAAGCCCGCAAGCGCAACTGCCCGCTCTTTTGTTATTACTTTTTTATTCAAAACGCCGCCCCGAATTACCAGACGATCATGAAAAGATTTTGCAAACTTGGCAGTCATGCGCGCGGGAGCAACCTCATCTTCAACAGAAAAAGAAAAGATCGTATTGCCAGAAAATTCATCCTCCCCGATTGTGATTCCTGTATTTTTGAATGCGATGCGAGAGAGCGTTTTTTTAATCATCCGTACCTCAACGCCGGCATTCCGACACTCTTTGCGAAACGCATCTTGCTCAAAAACCGAAAGACCAGAGAAACTTGCAAAAATGACGGACTTTGCCGCCTTCAGCTTGCGCTCTAACTCCTCTCGTTCGTGTTCTTTTTGAGATCGTGTTTTTGCCATACCTGTTATGAAAGTTACGTTGAAAAAATAAAAACGGGCGCGCATACCCGTTCCTCTGTGGCCACCACTCTATGGCCGCTCACCCTCCTCGGCAAGATATTAAGCCTTTTTTTAAAACGGCGCTTGCTGTCTTCGGATATGTATTTAAGATACTATCTCAATGTGCGTAGATCTGTCAAGCCTCGCGGAGGTGGGATCAAAGCTTTAGAAAACAACCCCCACCCCCATACCTGTTTACGTGTGCTTATAATCCATCATCCTCAAAAATAACGCTATCAGTAATTATTGTTTTACTCTCCGATGGCTGACTGAAAGTTACAGAATTATTATCTTCATGCAACTCTTTTATTTGATTTTTCGGATCAGCAACGAATGTTATCGGCAAACTGGAGGCTTTCCCAGCCAAAATGAATGAAGCGCCGGTGGAAAGATTCTGAAATGTCTTCTCTCGCGGTTTCTTGCCCGCTTCTTGAATTTGTATCGTAAACTGGCCTGAAGCAATGCCGCCTGCATTAAAAACTCTGATAAAATACCTGTAAAAACCTTTCCTTGTTTCTTTAAGCGACACGGGGAACAGAACAAAATCTGGAAGCTCCAAAGGCAGTTCTTGCTGTTTTATCAAATCTGAAAAGGTTCTGGCAATGATATTTGCATCATCTAAAGCAATTATTCCGCTCGCATTTACATCTGCGGTTAACTGCTGGGGCAAGGTTAATTGCGCTGAACCATCAAGATAAGCAAGCACGAGAGCCGCATCATCTGAAGTAATTGCCCCATCTAAGGTTACATCTCCAAGCCAAATTGGCGGCATCAGCGCTTCGTCAGAGGTGATATTTTTTTGCGCCATCCGCTTCACAATCAGCACATCGCTTGTATCCACTCTCCTATTGATGTTGAGGTCGGCGGCGAGTATTTCCTTCTGAATCACCGGGTCATCTAGGTCAAGTTCGCCAAAATGCTCTGCAAGAAATAGAACACGGTCCACATCAAGCTGATCAATCGCGCCATCTTCATGCACATCTCCTAAAAGAAGCGGCAATCGCGTATTTGGAAATACGTGGTTAATCACCGCATCAAGTATCAGCACGTCAGATCCGTCTACTTTTGCATTGGCGTTCACGTCTGCCACACGCTTTTGAAGCGCAGACAAATCACCTTTGCCTGCAAGAAAGTCCTCAACCAAATTTTTATCTCCCGCATCAATCAGATGGTCGCTATTCACATCACCGCTTAAAAGAGGCAAATCGTTTCCCTGAATAACCCCTTCGGCGCCTGCTTGCGCGAAGAGCCAATCGGAGCGGTCAGTATACCTGTTCTGGTTTGCATCCGCCCGTTTTTGCTCTTCGTCGCTAAGCGGCGTTACGCCATTAATGGCGTCTTTAATACGGTCTGCATCTTCCAGTGAAATCAAACCATCAGCGTTGATATCGCCAAAAGAAATTACCTTCACCTCTGCGCTCAAGATATTATTTTCCTCGTTTGTTTCAGCAATAATCTGCGTGCTATCAATTTCAAGAGAAACGGTATGATCCCCTGCGTTTTCCGTAAGTCCAGAAACACTCCGCTCAAATTCATGGCTCGCGCCTGGCTCTAGAACGAGAGTAGTGGCGCTCACAACATCTTCAACAATTTGAGTACCATCAAGCATGAGTTTGAATTGTACTCCCGCCACATCAACCGCACTATCTCCCACATTCGCAATTTCATAAAGCACATGTGCCTCTTGCAATTTCAGCGGCGCAGGCGGATCAAGCGTAATGCGCTGGGGGGACAAATCAGGCTTTAAAGAAGATACCGGCTCCATGAGCGGATAGTTGTCGTAACCGGTAATAATTTTTCCATTTGAATTGTAAATGATATAGGGCGTATCTCCTCTTTTGTCATGATCCTCGTCAGTGCCTGTATAATCGCTCCAATAATTGCCGGTCGTTCCGTCGTCAAATGCGGTTTTTGACGCCACATATGCAATCAGGCTTTTTTCGTTATTGATGAAATCGTTCAAAATTACACGATTGTCTGCGTTTACCCCGTCATTCAACTGAATCCCTGTTTTATTATCAGCAAGTTTATTATGCGTGATGAGATTATTTTTATCCATGTTTGTGCTTGCGCTGAAATTTATGCCTCGTATGCCGTTTACAATACTATTGTCAGAGATCACATCCTCTTGTATGTTTGACATAAATATCCCATCGTTAAAGTGAGTAATGCTGTTTCCGTTAATGCGATTTTGCGTTACTCCGCCTGGAGGCGGCGCGGCTGTAGCATAATTGAGGATAAAAATCCCGGTGTCGCGCAAAGAAGGGGAGGTGTTCATGCCGCGCAATTCATTATTTTCAATGATGGTCCGCGCTATTGTCTTTTGCTCCCCATACAAAGCAACCCCTTCGGGAGTCGTCGTTTGGACTGGCGGAGTTTCAATGATCGTGTTTGTAATGCGCGTCCCTTCTGAATTCTTCACTCGTATAGCCGCTTCGGTGTAATTCCGAAGCGTTATATTTGAAATGATCGTGCCGTCGGTGCCCAGCCTGATCAAAAACGGATCAATCGAAATTCCAAAAGCAAGTTTACTATCCCCTTCCATAATAACGGTTGTTTTGTCAAAACCAGTGATTGCAATATTGCTCTTTTGAATGAGGGCGCTCTCGCGATATATACCCGGCATTATCATAACTTCATCTCCAATCAGCACCGCCTTTACTCCTCCCTGTATTGTGGTTGCTTGCCCTGATCCATCTTGCGCCACAACAACTTGAACCGGAATATTATGCACCACGATCGCAATGCTATCCTCTGCTTCGTACTGCCCATCTTGAACGCCCAGCTTAAGAGCATATACGCCGTCAGCGACGGAAGCAGTGTTCCAATCAAACTCAATGGGGACGCTTACCGGAGCAGAAGCAATCTCGCGCCACTCTTGTTCTGAATCTTGCTTGTAACGTAAACGCCATGTTTGGCCTCCCCCTGCAAGACCGGTGATTTTCAAAATTCCACGAAATGCCTCTCCTTGTTTGGGCGAGATAATAAGGGCATTATCAATACTTACTTTTTTGATGTCTTGCGCATAATTTTCCCCTGATCCCAAAACCACGATTTTTATATAATACGCGCCGTCAGCCATTGAAAAGGTGTTCCAATCATAAGAAATCGTTGGGCCTGAAATTGCGCCGCCTGCGAATTCTTTCCATACACTCTCTCCTATCTTTTCCGCGTACAATGTAAAGCTCATTCCCCTCTTCGTATCTGCCTGAATAGTCACTCCCCCACGCAGAATATCGCCATGCGCGAGAGAGCGCACCTTAACTGTCGGCACGTCGCCGTGAATTTTTACCGCTTTTTCCAAATTTACCCTGCCATACCCAAATTGTTCATCAAAACCAAGTGCGCCAATATCGTCTGTGCTCATTCGCAGGATCTGCCTCAATTCATCGGAGCCGTAGATGGGAGATTCTGCCTTGATCATGGCGGCAATACCGGAAACATGGGCGCTCGCTACCGATGATCCTGACGCAATAAAATAGTTCGTCCGGTAGATATTGTCTGTATAATATTTTTGGAAGTAGGATTTATCCGCTAACGGCCCTAAAACAAACTGACCGGGAGCTCCTACGTCAATCCTGGGGGTGGTCAAAGCCGTCATATACTGTTCGTCATGAGCAGTTGTTGCAGTTGCGTTTATGACGCTCTCAAAAGAAGAAGGCACCCTCGTTTCTGATGACGTCGCGACTATTGCTATGATTCCGGCCTCATAAATCGCATCAAAGGCTTCACGGAGCGCCTCGTCAATGGGCGGCCCAATCCAACTATTATTCGCGATGTCTGCATGAATGAGCGCAGTGTAATACACCGCAGCAGACAAATCTGCGCTCGTTCCATCTCCAAGAACGCTTAAACCCTTTACCGCCGCAACCTTGCTCTTAAAAGCGATACCAACGATCCCTTGTTGATTGTTTGGCTCTGCGGTGATGACTCCGGCCGCATGCGTGCCATGCCCATAGTCGTCCAAAGGATCGTTATCTCCTTTTTGATCCTCGCCAAATACAAAATCCCACCCCCGCAGATCGTCAATAAATCCGTTCTGATCATCATCTTGCCCATTCCACTCCTGCGGCTGGATAACGCCGTCGCCTTCGCCAGAATCTTTTGTGCCCGGTTTTCCGTCCACTCCAACATCCTCTCCCGGGTTCACCCAAACGTGGTTGCGAATGTCTATATGATTATAGTCTATTCCGCTATCCACCACCGCAACCACCACCCCCTGCCCTCCTTTTGTGGCGATATTCCAGGCTTCCGGCGCATCAATGTCTGCATCAGGCTTGCCCTGTGTTTTCCCTGTTCCTGAATAGGGAAAAATCTGTCCAGTATTATTCAAATTCCACATTTCGCCGTAGAGAGGATCGTCTGTGGCGGCACGAAACGCATAATTAAACTGCGCGTGCTCAACTGACGGCTGGCTTTTCAGCGCGTCAAGAAAACGGCGAGTCGGATGATCCGGTACGCCATTGCTCCATAATTGTTCCTGAATTTTTTTTGACGGCACTTCCTTCATCAAATTCATGCCCTGCGCAAAAGCATCACTCTGCACCGCAGAAGATCTGATAAGCACAACTTTTCCCAATCCACGCTTTTTGTATATCACATCAAGTACGCGGCGGCGTTTTATTGCTTCTGCGTCGCGCCCATATATTTTTTTGAGTTGCGCATCGGATAAGGTTTGCGATTGAGGGTAAAGCGGTCTCACCTCACTCACCGAGTACGTTTTGAAAACACCTTCCAGCTGTGCGGACTTGGCAAAAGCGTTGAGAGCGGATGGTGCTATAAGCCTTGTTTTTAGAGCTGGTGCGTATTTCAACTTAATAATGATTTCTCCGGGAGCATGCTTAAATACTTGCAAAGCCTCATCAAACGACATGAGCGCTGGCGTAGAACTCTTTTCTTGTGTTTGTGCGTGCGCAAAACGGACAATCTGAAATTCGCCCGCAAAAACAGATGCCATCAGTCCTGTACATAGCGCAATTCCGAGCGCGGTCTTCACTTTTTTGCTCAATCTCCGCGCGTGCTTTTCCCGCCGAAAAAATTGATACAGCATAGTTTGAGTATTTTTTAGAGCCGTAAAACATGCGCCTCCGTTTCCCGAAAACTTCCTTTTTGATCCTCCATGTTCACCGCTCATAAATACAAATAATAAATAAAGTTATGGAGACTACTCTTTCGCACATTAAAAGAACATTACAAACCATACAGCAGGGATGAAATACAAAAAAATGTCAATAAAAAAATTGACATCGTATTCACGTTCTGCTAAACAAAGCTCCTTTTCAAGCCTCACAAGCCTTATTTGAGATATTTTTGCTTATTGATGTTATGTTCGTCCAATGTTTTGCTAAAAATTGTTGTGCCGTCTGGCGAAGAAAGATAATACCAAAATTTATTTGGTTCCGGATAAATTGCCGCTTTGAGTGAATCAATACCTGGATTTGCAATCGGCCCAACCGGAAGCCCTGTATACTTATATGTATTATAACGTGAATCAATGCGCGTTTGTTCTAAAGTGAGACTTGGGTTATTCCCCTTGATAACGTAATTGACTGTCGCATCTGCCTGAAGAGGCATTCCTTTTTCTATACGCCTCCAAAAAATGTCCGAAACCTTTGCCTTGTCCTCATACGCGCGTACTTCTTTTTCAAGCAGAGATGCCATCACCACCACCTCTTCAATACTCTTCCCGCCGGACGTGGCGGCTGATTTCATTTCTTGCGTAAATTTTTTATCAAACGTAAACAGCATCTTTTTGATAATAGTCTCTGGCGTCGCATCTGCAAAAAAACGATACGTGTCTGGGAATAAATATCCTTCTAAACTGTATGCGCTCGGAACTGAATCGGCATCCCCTCTCTTCACAGCGCGCTGTTCTTCAATAATAATATCCGGCAGATCATAGATGCCGTCCGGAATCAATGCCTTGCTTCTGCGAAGATATTCCTTGGATGCAAGCAGGCTGAATGCTCCGGGCTTAATAAACCCTTTCTGCAAAAGATACGCATCTATATCATCAATAGTCCACCCTTCAAGAAACGTGAGGCTCACTTCGCGCGGCTTGACCCCTTGAGTGAACAGGCCAATCAGCATGGGAAGATCACCATTTTTCAGAATATATTCCCCGCTTTTCAGCTTTCCCTGCACCCGTTGCGCAAGCACAAATGCCTTAAAAACTGTTTCACTTGAAATAGCGCCTCTCTCTTTTAAGTGCTGTGCGATCACCGCAACGCTTTCTCCTTCCTGAATAATGAACGGTTTCCCGCCGCCATGCACGAGCATGCCCTGCTGAACCGCAAAAAATAGAAAAATGACAGAAAGCACAAAAACCCCTGCACCTATTTTTAAAACCAACAGAGAGTGCTTATACTTCACATTTTCAACTTTATTAATTTTAGAAATCCCTGCCCATGAGGGGTTTGGCGCAAACGTGTTCTGTTTTTTAAATCTATCCATCATACGTATTTTTCAAACCCATTATGCTCCATTTTCTTTACAAGCAGGCGCACGTCTTCAGAGCTGTCAACCGCGCAGACAAGCAGAGCATCAGCGGTTTCCACGATAGCAATATTCTGCAGGCCGACCGTTGCAATGAGCTTTCCCGTTTCAGAATACGTAAACACATTCTCGGAGTTTACGCTGATATGGTTTTGAGCCGCGAACGCATCTTTCGTCTCGTGCTGTAAGCGCGAAACATTCTTCCAATGGCCAACATCAAGCCACGAAAAATGGGCGGGGAGCACATAGAGAGTATTCATTTTTTCTAAGAGCGCATAATCAATTGAGGTAGTGTGCACGCGGGCATATGCCTCTCTTTCTTCTACAGAAGAGGCAGGCGCACAATGAACAATTTCTTCTAACAACTCCATCTGCAGTCCCCAAAATTTTCTATAACTTTCTATAAGCGCATCTAATTTCCATACCACAAGAAAGATATTCCATAAATAGCCCGCAGAAACTAAAAATTGTTTTGCTGTTTCCAGATCAGGCTTTTCAATAAATCCTTCGCTTTGAAAATAGTCCTCTCCTAATTGTTTACCCAGCTTGATATACCCGTATGATGTTTCCGGATGCGCAGGGAAAACGCCGATTAACACAGCGCTTTCCTGGTGCGTATTCACAATCTCTTCCGCGCGCCTCACCGTTACCCCAAACTGATCCTCCTCTTTTATATAGGCATCAGAACTGCACAGCAGGACTGTTTCATCAGGAAAACGCTTGAATAATTTGAGTGCGGCAAGCCCAATTGCGGCGGCGTTGCCGTTTGGAAACGGCTCAAGAATAAATTGATCTTCCGAAATATCGTGCCTGCCTTCTTTGATAATGCCAGCATACTCATGTGCGGTAAGTATAAAAATATCATCTGCATTTAAAAGAGTGCGCACGCGCGTATACGTTGCTTCAAAAAGCGTTTGCTCTCCGGATATCGCCCGAAACTGCTTTGGCTTCAGCTTTCGTGAAATTGGCCAGAGGCGCGTACCTAACCCCCCGCACAAAATAAGCGCTTTCATAAATGATTTTAATTATGAACGTAGTATACACTAGTCGCACTGCGAAATTCAACATTATTAATTTTCCTTGATTTTAAAGCAAATTTGTGCTATAATGGCTTTAGTTTAGAGAAAAATAAACAATTAGATTGACAATAATTTAAAAAAATGTTTTTAAAAATAAAAGAATTCACTGGGTTTTATAGCGAAACAGATACATCAGCTTTGCTAGAAAGAGAAGAAAATGGCGCAAAAGAAATGCTCCATGCGCTTGCAATAGGTTGTATTGCTCTCGTGCTTTTCATTGGAGCGCCGCTCCTGTTTTTCAATAACCGCGCGCGTGCTGGCTTTCCCGATACAAATGTGCGCATCAGCGAAGCACAGCTCCTTGCGCTTACTAATTTAGAAAGAAACAAAGCAGGGCTGGACAACCTCGTACTCAATACCGCCCTTCAAAATGCGGCATATACTAAAGCAGTTTCGCTTGCCAATGAACACTACTTTTCTCATACAGCCCCTTCCGGAGAAAAATTTTCCTCCTGGATTAAAAATACGCATTACGACTACAGCATTGTGGGTGAAAATTTAGCGTCTGATTTTTCCGAAAATCAAGCGCTTGTTGACGCGTGGATGAACAGCCCAAAACACAAAGAAAATATTCTCAATCCGCGCTGGAAAGACACCGCAATTGCAGTCGTCAAAACCAACGATGAACGAAAAGCAATCGTGGTAGAACTTTTTGGAACTCCGCAATAACAACAAGCTTTTACACAAGAACATTGCCAGTCATGGCGCTTGGGATTGGCAAATCCACTATTTTTAAGATTGTAGGGGCAACATCGGCAAGCGTGCCTTCCGGAACAAGAGAATCAGAGTAAAGCGGTTTTTCTTTCGGCAAGAAAAAATCTTCTCCAGCGATAATCAGAGGAACCAGAGAGTCTGTATGATGCATATTCGCGGTGATGCCATCAGCGCCCATCATGTTTTCTGCGTTCCCATGATCTGCGGTGACGAGCAAACAGCCGCCCATTTTCAAAACTGCGCGCGCAAGCTCTTTCAAACAACTATCAACAACTTCGCACGCGCGCATTGCCGCGCCAAAATCACCGGTATGCGCGGTTAAATCTGCATTTGCGTAATTGGCGACCGCAAAGCTATATCGTTTCGTTTTTAAGTACTGTAACGCCCGTGAAGTAATTTCAATCGCTGAACACGCGGGATATTCCGCAAAAGATTGTACGGTTTTTGAGGGAACAAAAATCCAATCCTCGTTCTTTTCAGGCACAATGCGTCCGCCATTAAAAAAATAGGTCGCATGCGCGTATTTTTCAGTTTCTGCTATTTTAAACTGGCAATGCCCCAGCCCAGAGATAACATCAGCAAGGGTGCCTGAAATTTCTTCCTCTGGAAACGCAATATCTAATGCGGGCAGGGCATTCCCCGCAAACGAAACTGCGTATACATTTTTTACCCCCTCTTTTGCAAAATCGTAAGGCGACGACCCCTTCAACGCAGAAACGAATAACGCGATACGCAAATTTTCAAAATGAGTAAAAATAATACTGTCGTTATCATGAATGAGCGCATTTGGCGCGCAAATTTCAGGCCCCCACTGCCCGCTTCGCGCGGGCATCTGCCTCATACGGCGCAAAATTTTGAAAGCATCAGTCGTTTCAGGCTCAATGCCGCCAAAAAGAAATGCGGTCCGCAGGGTTTCAGTCAAATCTCCATTCTCGTCACGGTTCAGATGCGCATCACTGCCTGAAATACTGCCGATGGATACAAACGGCATTTTCTTCATTTTTTCCACGACGTAATTGATATGCGCAAGCCACTCGCTTTGATCCGTCCCTTCAAGGATGAGATGAAGATATATGGAGTTGCAAAAAGACTGCTCTTTCAGAAAATTCAACAATGCAGAGGGGTGGTCTCTATGTCCGTACCTGCTTTTGAATGAGAGCAGAGAAAAAATATGTATCCGTGAATTATGCGTACGCGCGTGCTCAACAGCGCGCAGAAGCGAACGGTTTGAAAAAAATTTGCCGCTTGCAATCGTTCTCTGTATGCGCTGAACATGCTGATAAAATACACGGCCCGTACCGAGAGTAAGATGCCCCAGTTCGCTGTTCCCGGGCGCATGAGCAGGCAACCCAACCCCTTCGCCCGAGGCGTGGAGCTTATAACTCCTATAGCGGCTTGCAAGATACTCCAAAAACGGGGTGTTCCCTTGCGACATCGCGTTTGCAGGCGATGGTTCAGCAACCCCCCATCCGTCAAGTATGGCAAGCACAAGCGGTGTGTTTTTAGAAAATGACATGGCGTGAGAAAAAAATACGTTTAATTTATAAGCAAATTGTTTCCCGTCATCTCCGGCGGAACAGGTATATTCAGGACAGAAAGCAGAGTCGGCGCAACATCAGCGAGTTTTCCAACCACATCTTTAAGCCTCCTCTTTTCCGGATCAATAAGAATCAGGGGGACTAAATTCGTTTCGTGCATGGTATCAATGCTTCCCGAGACTGCATCTTGCATATACTCGGCATTGCCGTGATCAGAAGTTACCATCACGAGTCCTCCTTTTGAAACAACCTTCTCAATAATTTCTCCCATACAGCGATCAACAACCTGCACGCCGGCAATTGCCGCTTCTACATTGCCGGTGTGCCCGAGCATATCGGCATTCGCGTAGTTGACGACGATAAAATTATATACATCGTATTTAATATTAGAGAGTACAACCTGCGTTATCTCGCGCGCTGACATTTCCGGAACCTCGTCGTAGGATAGCACATCTTTTGAACGGACTAATATCCTTTTTTCTCCGGCAACGGCATCAGGATAGCCGCCGTTAATAAAAACCGTCATGTGCGCATACTTTTCCATTTCAGCAATATAAAGCTGGCGGTACTCTTTCATCACAAACGGCAGAGAATTTCTCACCAAACGGCTTGGGTATGCGGCAAGACAATTAGAAAGATCAGGTCCAAAATCTGTCATGGTAACAAATTGCAAATCATGAACCGTCTTTTGCCGGTGAAACCCGTCAAACAATGGCTGTACAAAAGCCATGGTAAGCTGGCGCGCCCTATCTGATCGCAAGTTATAAAAAATCACCGCGTCCCCGTTCTCAATCAAATTATTTTTGCCTTCAGCCTGAATCAATGTTGGTGATATAAACTCATCGGTTTCACCGCGTTCATATCCACTGCGCACGGCTGATTCAAAAGTAGAAGCAAAAAATTTTGCTTCTCCCAAAGTGAACATCGCATACAGATCCTTTGTTCTTTGCCACTTCTCTTTTCTGTCAAGATACAACCTGCCTGAAACACTGCCAAGCCGAGCATTTTTCGTCAGATACGGCTGAAGGTGCTCATGCCAGTTTTGCAATGCTGAATCAGGCGGCGAATCCCTGCCGTCGGTGAAACAATGCACTACCACTTCACTCACTTCACGATCATCCGACATTTTTAAAAGCGCCACAACGTGGTCAGGCGACATATGCGGGCACTGCATTCCGGAGAGGATACCCATAATATGCAATTTAGAACCATTTTTCTTCACCGTCTGCAGAGCCGCAACAAACGCGGGATTTTTAAAAAAACTTCCGTCTAAAATTGCTTCGCTAATATATACGGAATCCTGCTTCACGATTCTCCCGGCTCCAATATTCATGTGCCCCGCTTCAGAATTTCCCACCTGTCCGTCAGGCAGGCCAACTGATTTCCCGTGAGCCTCCAAAAGCGTATGCGAGTACTGCGCCATGAGATTGTTATACACACGCGGGCGCGACAAAACTATTGCATTATTGTCCGCATTTTCTGAAACACCCCATCCGTCAAGAATAATGAGCACTGCCATTCGCTGTTTTTTCATCTGTATACCGTTATTATAAGCCTATCTCCCTCTCAATTTCCATAACGCGGTTATACTTTGCCACTCGTTCTCCCCGCGAGGGAGCTCCCGCTTTGATAAACCCTGCCCCTACCGCAATACACAAATCTGCTATGGTCGCATCGCATGTTTCGCCGGATCGGTGCGAAATAATGACATCATAATGATGTTTCTTCGCAACGTGTATGCACTCAATTGTTTCGCTGATCGTTCCTATCTGGTTGGGCTTTATTAAAATCGCATTTGCCGCATTTTCCGCGATTCCCTTCTCAAGCCGAGTTCTGTGCGTTACAAACAGATCGTCTCCCACAACCATGAGGCTACGGTTCTCTAAAAACGCGCTCGTACTCTCAAAACTCATGCTCAAAAATGACAGATCCTGCCATGCCTTCCAGTCGTCTTCATGAAAAGGGTCTTCAAGTGAAATCAGGGGAAATTCCTTCACCCATGACTGATACCGTTCCGTAAGCTGAACCGCAGTAAGAGGAGGCGAGGAAGGCTCAAGATGGTACGCGCGCTTTTCATAAAATTCCGATGCGGCAATGTCAAGCGCAATGCCAATTTGGTCAAAATTGTATCCCGCATGTTCAATTGCCTCGGCAATCATAAAAAGCGCATCTTCCGGGCGCTCAATTTCCGGCGTAAAACCTCCTTCATCGCCGATGCCTGTTCCCATCTTTCGCGCACGAAGAATATCTTTCAATGCGTGAAAAACTTCTGCCCCGGCGCGGACTTTTTCTGAAAACCGATCAACACCATAGGGAACGATCATAAATTCCTGCACGTTTAGATGATTCTCCGCATGCTTGCCGCCGTTCAAAATATTAAACATCGGATTCGGAAACCTGTGGGGAAAAACCGAAAAATTATATGCCGCCGCAATATACTCATAAAGCGGTTTTCCGAGAGCCTTTGCCACCGCATGAGCCACAGCAAGAGAAACTCCTAAAATTGCATTTGCCCCAAGCCGAGATTTATTTTCCGTTCCATCAAGCGCAACCAGCGCTGTGTCAATCTTCTGCTGATCAATTGCTTCTTTCCCTCTTAATTCAGGCGCGATAATTTCGTTTACATTTTTACACGCATTGAGCACGCCTTTTCCAAAAAATCTGCTCATATCGTAATCTCTCATTTCTAAAGCCTCATGCGTTCCGGTTGAAGCCCCCGAAGGCACCTTGCCGATGCCGACTATTCCATCATCAAGAGTCAGCCGTACTTCAATAGTCGGGTTTCCGCGAGAATCTAAAATTTCTCGCCCAACAATTTCTCTGATTTTTGGCATACGCTCAAAAATTAACCTTGCAACAAAATTTTCCCACTTCATTATACGGATTAACACAGCGAACAGCAAGCCTTAACGCGCGTGCGCAAGTAAAGACTCGCACGTCATTTCACGAGGTTTTTCAATACCCAGGATCTCAAGAATTGTTGGAGCAATGTTTCCAAGGCTTCCCCCGCGGCTAAGCGTTATGCCTTCTTTATTTTGCGCCGCAAGAATAAAAGGCACTTGATTGAGCGTATGCGCGGGTTGAATCGTATTTGAAGCAACGTCATACATTACTTCGGCGTTGCCGTGATCTGCGGTAACAATCACCGTATACTCCTTGCGCAATGCGCACCGTACCACCCGTTCCATACAGGCATCCATATACGCAATCCCTTTCATCGCCGCAGGGAGATTCCCTGTATGTCCGATCATATCAGCATTGCAATAGTTTATTGCAATGAACGGAAAATCCACAGATTCAATTTTCCGTATTGCTTCTTCCGAAATCGCGCCTGAAGCCATAAACGGTGTTTCGTCAAAATGTTTTACCCGCGGCGATTGGGCCATAAACCTCTCTTCCCTTGCGTACGGCTCCTCTTTGCCGCCATTTAAAAAATAGGTAAGATGGGCATATTTTTCGGTTTCGGCAATTTTATACTGCGCGAGAGAATACTGGCTTAAAACTTCAGAAAGAGTATTTTTAATTTCCGCGTCAAAATATGCGACAGACGCGTTTGTTGCCTCATTCACATACGCGGTCATGCTCGTAATATGCACATTCTTTAATGTAGAACCTTCGTTCTTTTCCGGCGCATTAAGAAATAAAGACGAAAGCTGGCGCATCCTGTCAGCGCGAAAATTAAAGAATATCACCGCGTCGTTATCCGATATACAATGCGTGTGTTCTCTATCAAGAATGACGCACGGTTCAATAAACTCATCCGTAATGACTTGGTCGTAAAAATGCTGAACAGCCTGTTCCGCGGACCGAAACTTCATGCCTTCGCCTTTCACGAGCGCTTGAAAAGCGGCACGTGAACGTTCAGCATTGTTGTTCCGATCCATCGCAAAAAAACGCCCCATGAGCGTAGCAATTTTATACTCCGCTCCGGTTTTTGCGAGTTCTTGCTCAATATCGCGGATAAAGCTTCTGCCTGATTTTGGCGGTGTATCTCGCCCGTCTAGAAACGGATGAATAAAGACATGGGGCACATTTTGCCCGCGCGCAAGGCGTAAAAGCGCATACAGATGGAGAAGATGGCTATGCACTCCTCCGGTGCTTGCAAGCCCTATAAGATGCAGGCTGGAATTATGTTTCTGAACGTGTTCAATTGCATCAAAAAAAGCAGGGTTTAAAAAAAACTCGCCGCTTTGAATTTCATGATTGATACGCGCGATATCCTGCAGAACCACTCGCCCTGCGCCAATATTCATGTGCCCAACTTCTGAAGTACCAATCTGCCCAGGAATTGCGCCAACAAATGTTCCAGACGCGTGAAGATCCGTGTGCGGATATTCGCGAATAAGGCTATCGTAAAAAGGCGTGTGCGCGAGGTAAATGGCATTATGCTCGTTCGTTGGCCCAATTCCAAACCCGTCAAGAATAATGAGCAAGAGCTTTTGTTGCTTTGGCATATAATGAAACCTCATTCATTATACATGATACAGAAAGGCTCAAAAAAAGGAAGGAAAGGCAAATAATGAAAGGGGCGCACCCGCCGCGGCGGGTGCGCCCCTTTCATGGTTCATTCAACTTCTTGTATTGTCGCAATGCGATTGTTGCCAAGGAAAATGTATTTTTTAGTCTTCCCTTGTTCAACTTCAATATGCTTCCCTGCGTAAATAGTTTTCAGATTGCCGCTCATTTTTGCTAAACGCTGACTGCCTTCCCCATACCAAAACTCTGTTGTGCCTCCATTTTGTATTGTACTCTTTACCAGCCTTCCGTAATAATCAAACTCATAATCTATCGTCTTCTCATAGAGCGCGCTTTCAATCTGCTTTCTATAAACTTGACGAGTCATGTTGCCGGCGGCATCGTAGGTAAGGGCATATTCCTTGAAAGTTGTGCCCAGATTACCTGCGTTGGTAACCGCAGTGGGATGCCTTGTATCCGCATAGACGTATGCCCCCACGTTTCCCTTGTGTATCATATTTCCTATTGAATCGTATGCATAGGTACTATCATAATTTGAATTTTCATAAGAAACAGAGGGAAATGCCCAATCTTTAACGCGTACATTTTTTGCGTTCACGCTGGATGCCCGAGTAAGCCTATTGAGAGTATCATACTCATAGAGCACACTTTTATATGCTTGTGTATCGGAAAAGTCATCTATCCGCATGATATTGTCAACCGCGTCATATTGGTATGCGTAGCTTTGCAATTTCTTCCCTTGCGCGTTCGTGGATGTTTTGCTCAACAAACGCCATGGTCGTTCCATTACATACTGGTATTCCTCCATGATGCCAGCTCCATCTTGCATTCTGCTCTTCTGCCCCATGGCGGTGTATTGAACCGACGCAAGAAGCGTGGGAGCTTGTGAATTGCTTTTCCAACTTACTGATACGACTCTGCCTCCTGCATCATACGCATAATTCGCTGATCCTCCTTGAGGATACTCAAGCACATTCAACGTATCCGCATTAGTATATGCCGATTTTGTGCTATATGTTATTCCATCAATACTCTTTGTCTCGTTTACCCTGTTGCCATGCGCGTCATATGCGAATGTGCTTGTAAAATGCTCTCCGGTAATAGCCCGCACCTTACCAATTGCATTCACCGCATTATCATCATAGGTATATACAACTTCCTTACCGCTTTTCCCGCTATAATCTGCTTCCAAAATTCGGTTTAACTCATCGTAAACATACGCCACAACAGAGTTATTTGGGTCGGTCTGCTTTGTCATATTGCCAACATCATCATATTCATATACCCACGTACCAATCTCTACGGCGTGCGGGGCATGCAGGATTTCACCCTTTAGTTTTCGCCCCAAACTATCGTATGCAAAATGACGAATATTTCCTTTGCTATCCTTGATTTCAACGAGATTGCCGAGAGCATCGTAGCTATAGTTGGTTGTGTAGTTGCCTAAAGCGTCATATTCGCGTACAGCGATAATTCTTCCATAAGCATCCTGCGAAACATCCTTTTGTATGTTCTTTCCGTTCTTTATCATCATGTTCCATCCTGAATAATTTGTTGTAACGTCGCCTCCCGGTTGATTTGAACTTTGAATCACTCGCCCGAGCGCATCATAGGCAAAGCGTGCAGAGGGGCGCGAATTGGAGTAGGGATTTTGAAAACCCAATCCGCTTGAATAGTACGGATAACTTTTCATTGCATTCTCCCCTTTTTCGTTATAGCGTTGATCAGTCACCACCATGCCGTCTTGCGCATCTGTATTTTCAAGCGCTTGAGCACGCGTTTGGACGACTTTACTGAACGCGTCAAGATACACAACTGTTTTCTTATACTCCCCAAATTCCGCGCCGGAAATCTCTTGGGTTACGATATGAACTGGCGAGGAAAGTGAAAACGCATCATGATATTCATACGTTGCCCGCGGTATAAGAGTAACACGCGGATTCAAAGCAAGCAGGTCTGGAATATATTCCTTCAAAATTCTGCCTAAGCCGTCATATTGAAAACGCCTTGGATATCCGTTGACATCTATCACTTCCAGCGGACTGCCCATGGCGATGTCGTAAGAAGCCGTTGTAACGTGATTTTTTGGGTTACGCACTTCGGTCGGATAGAAATGCAGTACGCTGTCAAACACAGCGGTGGTTACGTTGCCGTTTTCATCTATTGTTTGTACTGCGTTTCCGTAAGAATCGTAACTATATGCGCGCTGAACGTATTTCTCCACTGGTGTATTATTCCACATTTCTTCTTTGGTCACATTGCCCTTGATAATCTGCCCAAACGGAGCATTGTCATAAAATATTCTTTTTTCAGAGAGCTTAACTCCAGTATCATCATCTACCTCTTCGTGATTCATATATGAAACTGCATAACCGCTCGTGTTTTTTGCATATTCATTTTTAGTAATGAGAGTATCGCCCGCAATATCTTGGAAATCGCCGGTTTCGTCATGTGCGGCAACTGCTCCAAACGATATTTCTTTTACTCTATTGCCATACGCATCATACTCAAAACTTTTTGCGCTTGATTGCGAGATATTTTGATTTTCAGCATCATACAGCGACTCAACCGAACGCTCCAAAAACACATAAAAACGTTCGGCGCTTACATATTTCCACACGGGGATCGCCTTTTTACCCCATTTATAAAGAGTCTGCTTATATTTTACCATCATGCCATTCTTATTTTTCCCCCATATTTCCTCGCGATAAGGCCTTCCTTTTTTACTAATATGATCCTCAAATTCTCCCAGTGAGGTGCCGTCAGGAGACCCTTCAGCCTGGTGGAAATAACGCTTTATAATTGTTGGATTAACTGCGGAGACAACCTCTTCTTCGGTGTAGTTGAATCCCGCAAACTCCTTTGAGAACAACGATTTTGGATTATAGTAGAAGACCCCCCCTTCGTGCTTATACTTTTTCGTAATCGTCTGCCCTAACCCATCACGCGCGGCTACTTCAGAAACTGGATGAATTGGGAATGGGAGAGCTTTATTTTTAACAATCTGCGCGCGCGCGTACGTGATATCAATAGAGAGGCCAAGCGAATTATCTATCCCGGATAAGTAATAAATAGTCTGATCGCCATTGCTTACATACACAATATCGTCCCGACCGGTAAAAACATTATTATTCAAATAATCAACAATGCCGTCTCCGTTGATGTCAATAACATTTACCGAAGCGGGGGTCGTGCTTGGGCTTTCCCACAAGTGCGAGAAAGGAATTTTCCATGAACTTGTTACGTCAACCCATCCCCCAACACCGTTGTTCATGTACACTTTTGATGAGTACTGATCATGCGTTGGGTAATATACTATATCAGAAAAACCATCGGCATTTAGATCCATAACCATTCCCACCGAGTATGGCTGATGCCCCGGACCAGCTGAAGAAAAAGATACAGGCGGGCTCCATCTGCCGTCATCTACTTTTATCCACCCTGTGCCTGTATTCAGATAGATCACCTTTACATTCCGTGATGGGTCTGTTTCATACTCTTGCGATTGAATAATATCTGGAAGACCGTCCCCGTTGAGATCGCCAAACCGTACACCCAAATCCCTATAATTTGAATCAGTCATTATAACTGGCATGTTCCAGCTTGCGACTGAAGAAAATGCTGTGCCTGAATTAAACCGAACGCCGCCGCCATAGTCTCTTCCATACACATAATCAACAAATCCGTCAGCGTTTACGTCTAAAAATTTTCCTCCCTCATAGGTGTAATTAGGTATAGACCACCAATTCTTGAATTCAAAACCAGTCCCAGTATTGGCATAAATGCCTCCTGCGCCGCTTTGGATCATGTCTGCTTTCAAATCACCATTCACATCAATGAGCATTCCTGTATTATCACTGCTGTAGCGAAAAACAGCCCATGGATCCGGAAAACTCCAAGAGTTTGTTTTTTCCCAACGGTCTCCTGCATTGAAGAATACATTCCACTGTGTAGGCTTATCATAGCGCTCCAAATACGCATTGACGAAGTCCGGAAGCGAATCCCCGTTCAGATCGCCAATACGCAATGCGGGGTAAGATGCCCCTGCCATAGGCATACTCTGCTTAAAGGTAGGCTGATAGCTCCAACTCGGCGCCTGCGCCTTATACGTGAATTTTATTTGAGGATACAGCGTCTTTTCTCCTCGCTCATTCCACCCGGCTTCAGCGATTCCAGCAAGCAGGGAAAACTTTGCCCCATCAGAAGGGTTTTGATATATGAACTCATATTCGCGCCGTATTGAACCGCTTACCACAACCTGCAGTTTGTTTAAAATTTTTGTTGTTTTTTCTAAAAATCCATTCTTGTAGCTTGTCTGCGCGTCCTGCCGAAGATCATACATGAAACGAATTGTTATCGGCCCCTTTTCAGTGCCTTTGCCTGTATAATTGATTTCTGATGGCAGAAAATCATCAGTATAGGATATCGTCATGGTGTTCCCGTTTGCATCTTCTACTTTGGTGAGCATCCAACGATACATGCTACCCCATGATCCTGCTGACCGGAAAGGATTTGGCTGAAAAGAGTTTAGAGTGTCTCCAAATATATATTTCACGCCGGATGCATCTGTGATAATCCACGTTTTGCTTGCCGTGAGCTCATACTTTTTGAAATCCCCTTCTGTTTTTGCGCCAAACGTTCCGTACCAATCGGAATAATCTCGTAAAGGAGTAAGGCTCACCGGCGCAATCTCAACCATATCACCCCATAAATTCACCGCAAATTCATAGCTATCATAATCCGGTAGCCCTCTGCGCGTGCTTGGAACGATATATCCCGTATCAAGATTCCAACCAAAACCAACTGGAGAATCCGAACGGCGATCATGGTTATTGTATCCAAGCAGAAGCGATGGGCGCATGCCATTGCGGCCTGGCGGAAAATCAAATGTATACGTGTATCCTGCGGCGCCTGAAAAGGGGCTTACCGCAAAATCACCGCGTAACCCTGGAATATTTTTGAGAGGGTCAAATTTATGCGTCTGCGTTGGATCAAAAAAATACTTTGAAATATTGGCATTCGTAGAGGATGCAATAGAATATACTTTCTCGTCGCTCTGCTTCATGTTCAAAATAGCTTGTTTCAAGACATTGAGCGCAACAAAAGGGTCAGACGTTTTGATAGCTTCTAAAGCAGGCGCTGCATTGCTTTCCACAGATTCGCCCGCAGACGCATGACTGGACGAAAAACTTGATTCTAATTCGCGTGCGCCTATGGGTGACGGCGCCTCTTGCGAAGGCGCGGGTTCTTCCGCGAAGGCGGCATTGAAAAATACGATCTGAAATAAAAGAGTAAAAACGACAAACGAAGGTATGAACTTCTTCATAATTGTACGGGGGTTAAGAATAAAATATGTCGGTCCGTACTGTTATGAAATATTTTTAGAAGATTAAAAGATTATTTTATAAACTTTAAATAATTTTGCCCTTCTTTCACTGTATCAGGTATCAACGTCCAATAACAGGGCACTTATCTACAACAAAGAGCGCCGTCGCAGACGGCGCTCTTTTCATCAAATATGCTCATGAAAACTACGGCGAAAATTCCTTTTTCAAAAGCGTCAGGCGAAATTCAGTGCCTTTTCCAACCCCGCCGCTTTGCACAATAATATCTCCGCCGTGCCCTTCCATAATTTTCTTCGCGATATAGAGCCCAAGCCCCGCCCCTGCGGTGTTTAACCTTTGTACCTCCCTGCCCCGCACAAATTTAACAAACAAATTCGCAAGTTCGCTCTCGGCAATGCCAATGCCTGTATCGGTAACGCGCACCTGAACCGTCTGATCATCCTCAAAAACTGATACGTCAACACTTCCCTCATCAGTGTAGCGGATTGAATTATCCACCACATTTACAATCGCGTCATGAAGCTTATCTTTATCCGCATACACCATAACAGGAGCTTCCGGGTAACAAAATTTCAGCGCAATTTTTTTATCAGATGCGTTAAACGCAAGCTCTTTCTGTATTATCTCCAAAAGCTTTTTTAAATCAAACAACTCCTTTTCAAGTTTCAGTCGGTTTGCTTCAACCCGGGAAATATCCAGGAAAATGTTCACGAGCCTTGTGAGGCGGTTCGTATTGGAAAGCACGTCGATCACCACGTTCCTCTGCTCATCGGTAATGGCATCAAAATCTCCTTCAAGCATCATAGATAAGTAACCTTTGATGCCGGAAAGGGGCGTCCGCAACTGATGCGCGGCAATAGAAAGGAACTCGGACTTTGTTTCATCAAGTTCTGTAAGATGTGCATTTGCGGTATCAAGCTGTGCATTTGCTTTTACCAAAAGGCGGTAAAGCGACAAATTATGATACACAATGCCGAATTCTGAAGACAGAGAATCAATGAGGCCAAACTCGGCGCGGCTCATGCGCGCTACGTCCTTCTTCAGAAAAAATAAAAAGCACCCGGCTGTGCCTAATTCGGCTTTTATTGGAACTCCGATCACCGTTTTTATGCCCGCGTTGCGCTGAATATCCTGCGCAAGCTGAACGGACAGCGGCGGATGTAAAAACAGGGAAAGGTCGTTTTCTATTACTGTTTCGCGGTTACGCACCACGCGAGAGAGGTGATTTTTTGTTTCAATCGGAACCATATACTCGCTCGGCTTTTTCGGAAGCAAAGCGAGTATTTTTTCCGTATGCTCTGTTTCGCTGAACGCGCTCACAATTAAATTTTTACCTGACTCGTCCTTGATAATCAGCGCCGCGCCCGCATATCCCAAATCTCGCGCAATGCTATTTACAATGAACTGCCCAACTTCCGTAAAATTCAGGCGCGCCGTCATAGACGCGCCAATCGTATGCAAAATTGTCAGATATTTATTTCTCTCCGTTAAATCTTTATTGGTTTTCCGCAGTGCGCCCGTTGCCTCGCGTATCTTCTGCTGGAGAAGCGTGTTAAACTGTTTTACTTCGTTATACAAGCGTGCTTTCTCAATCGCGGTTCCAAGCTGGGTTGATAAAATTTCAAACAAATTCCTCTCGTGCGGGCCGATTGCCTCTTCATACGCCCTTTTTCCAAGAAGCAGTAAAGCTGAAATTTCAGATTGCAAAAAAATTGGGATTACGACGCTTATATTCCTGGACTGAAGCTCTTTAAAAATCGGCTCGTGTTCTCCTTTCTTGCGTCGCGCTTTTTCTTCGCGTTCAAGATCATCAACAATAAGCACCGCTTTGCGTTTTTGCGCCTCTTGTACCAGCAGTGATGATTCTTTTATTTCTAATGCCCTGCCAGATCTGCGCCCAATACGAACGAAAGATTGTTTCTCCTTTAAGAAAAACAAAACATTTTTAAACTCTAATGTCCGCTCAATTTCATTTTTAATTTTGTTTAAGAGCTGATCAATCTCAAGCTCCTGCGAGATGATTTGCGAAAGCTGTTTCAGCGCAATTTGGTAATCAACTCCGCGCTTATAAAAAATTCGCTCAACAACAACGAGGAGCCGTTTTTTTAAAATAGTAACCGCACTCACCACGAGCACAGACGCAAAGGCAATCACCACTGGTTCATTCAAATGGTTACGCGCCCCAAACACGAGCACAACGACAACAAAAATCATCGTGGAAAGGATCACCAAAAAGGTGATTACAATGTACTTTGCGATCATCAGCCGAATGCCCTTAATGATGGATGTGTGCATGCTTTTATTTTTATTTTCTAGAAATCGTGCGCATTACGCTCCCTGCGGCGCTAATCCTTGTAAGAGCGCTGGTTTTAAAGACTCCTGATGCAATGCAACGCCGCCAATGTCTTCCTGAAAACTCTTTTTTAAAATGGTTATCTCAAACGTACTGCCCTTGCCCGCTCCTTCGCTTTCTACCTTAATGTTTCCACCGTGGGCTTCTATCACCTTTTTGGCAATATATAAGCCAAGCCCTGCCCCGCTTGCCTTTCCTCCGCGCTCTCGCCCGCGGACAAATTTATCAAAGAGCGTGGCTAATTCTTTCGGATCAATCCCCACGCCCGTATCGTGAATGGTGATCAGAATGGCATCCGCAGAATCTTGTAACGACATCGCCACCCCTCCGATGTTCGTATACTTGATACAATTATCAACAATATTAATAAGCGCGTCATGAATCTTATCCATATCTCCATACACCATTACTGTACCGTCAGATAAATTTCTTTTATAGGCAAATTCCAAATTCTTCTCCTTCACAACGGTCGCAAATTCCATATAAATTGCGTCTAAAACGTCCCATAAATCAAACCACTTCTTTTCAATTTTGAGCCTGTTTGCGTCAATGCGCGAAACGTCCAAAAAATTATTCACGAGCCGTGTCAGCCGGTTTGCGTTCACAAATAATTCATTGATCATTTTACGCTGATTTTCCAAAAGCGTTCCAAAATCTCCGTCAAGGAGCATTGCGAGGTAGCCTTTGATCCCCGAAAGCGGCGTACGGAGCTGATGGGCGGCAATGGAAAGAAATTCAGACTTTGTTTTATCAATATCAAACAGCCGCTGGTTGGCATTATTCAGTTCCTGATGCGTTGCCTCCAGTTGCCTGTATAAAGACAAATTGCCGAAAATCGCGCCCACTTCCGCAGTAAGGGACTCCATCATATCCAGCTCTGCTTGGGTAAGAGATTCCTCCCCTTTTTTAGATATGAATACAATGCACCCCTCAATGTTTCCTTCTGATCTAATGGGAATGGCAACGACGGTTTGTATGCGGAGTTCACGCTGAAGCTGTTCCGTTTCAGTCGCCAAAAGAGGCGGGCTCATCACACTCGCGAGCGTTTTTACAACGACTCTCTCGCCCTCATGCAAAACGCGCTTCAGCTCGTTCTGCGCAAACGGCAAAGTGAAATGATGCGTTGATTGCAAAAGCCGTTCCATCGTTGCTTTCAAAATCGGCGCTTTGCGATTTTATCGCCGATCTTTTGCAAAATAGCAAGATACTGGTTATGCTCTTCAAACTCTTTATTTCTCACTTGCAACTCTTTCATTGCTAATTTCACCTTCTTCTGCAATTCAAGACTCAACAGGCTGACCTCCTCATACAGGCGTGCCTTCTCAAGCGCAGTTCCAAGCTGTGAGGAGAGCACCTCAAACATCCTGATTTCCTGCATAGTGAAGATATCCCCGGAAACTTTCGCGCCAAGAACCAAAATGCCCGATACTTCCTCCCGCAAAATAATGGGGATCACCGCGGCGATGCCGCTTTGCTCTAAATCCTGCACAAGCGCGGAGAGCGCGGCCTTCTCTTTTTTGTCTTGGGTGTCTTGTTCAATTCTTATCATCTCCTCGGTGATACAAAGCTGTTTCTTTTCCTCAATAAAAGAACGGATTACCGCAGATAGCTGGTTCCGCGTTTTACTCCCCTCGCTCACAGAAACGATTTCCCTCTGCTCTTTACCAAAGAGGAAAATAGATGCTTTATTGATTTTTAAACTTGCGGTAAGGTCTTTAATAATCAACCGCGTCAATTTTTTCATATCCAGCTCCTGCGCGATAATTCTTGAAAGACGGGCAAGCACCGCGTCGTAGTTCACCTCTTTCTTGAAAAAAATGCGGTCGGTAACGGCCGCAAGCTTTCGTTTCAGCGGATCCATCAGTAATACAATTGCCGCGGACGCAAGGATAGTCATCAGCACGTTACTCACCTGCGTGCGCGCTCCAAAAACCTGCCCCGCCAAAAACACCGCTCCCCCAAAGATCACAGATGTTCCAAGCACGAGGAAGGAAAAAATCAGCGACCGCGTGATAACAACGCGGATGTCCATGAGGCGATAACGGACGATGGCGTAGGTGACGGCTATCAAAAATACTACTGAACTGACTGTATCAATGGGTAAAAAACCTAAAACACCAAAAATTGGCAAAATAAAACTGACCGTTACCGCTGTACCAACAAAAATACAAGCACCTATTAAGACGTAGAGGAACATCACTTTCTCAACACCTTTTGCTTTTCTGTAAGCGAAAAAAAAATTTAATACAATCGCGATATTAAGACAAAACACATAGACTGCATATGGAACAAACAAAACACCCATCTTCCCATCGAATCCTCCTAAGTATACTCTATCTATCTTCTCAATTATAAAGCTGGTATATGAGAGGATAAATAATATAATTCCTATCGCTGAAACTATAAACAATCTTCTCCGAAAAATTACTTTTTTTGTTAAAAATGTAGACCAAATGAATGCCATAGTAACCAACATTTCGCCAAAGGCATATGCACCCCTCAACCAAAACTCATGGCTACTATAGCCTGTCATAAAATTATTAAAAACCCACCAAGCCGCCACCAATGAAAAGACACCAAAACTGACATTCACACATCTGATTCCTCTATTATTTCTCAATGCAACCAAACCTAAACTAAAATTTAATATAGTGACAACTAATAGTAAAAACTTAAACATGTCATTTCAAGACTATTTTTTTTCTAAATTAGATTAAGCTTTTTGCCAATAGACTCTGTAACGGTTAGCAAACGATCTATTTGTTCTTTTGTGTGCGAAGACATCAGCACAAAACGAACTCTACTTTGCCCTTTCACTACCGCAGGCCACCGCACTGTTGGAGCAAAGATACCTTTCTCAAAAAATAATGCTTGCGCATGAACAGCTTTCTCATCGCTACCAAGCAAAATTGGAATAATCGGGGTTTCACTGCCTAGTGTATCAAACCCCAATTTTTGTAAATTGGTACGAAGATACTCTGCATTATTTTTAATTTGCTCTCTTAACATTGGCTCTGCTTGAATAATCTGTAAAGCTACCAAAATAGCGCTTGCAATAAGAGGTGGCATTGATGTTGCAAACATATATGTACGACAAGCAACACGCAAGTACTCTATAATATTCTTACCCCCCGCAACAAAACCACCTACTGCACCAAAAGTTTTACTAGTACTCATATTGATGTCAATCTGCCCTTCGAGATCAAAAAAATCAGACCCTCCGCCTCCGTGATTTCCTAAAATACCAGTGGCATGAGCGTCGTCAACCATAACCATAGCACCGTATTCTTTTGCTAAAGCTAGTATCTTAGCTAAAGGAGCAATATCGCCATCCATACTAAACACCGTATCGGTCACAATTAATTTCCGATTCTTTTTATATTTATGCAACTGCGCCTCAAGGTCATACATATCTTTATGCCTATAAACAACAACTTTTGCATCACTCAATTTGCATCCATCAATAATACTTGCATGGTTAAGTTCATCACTCAAAATAATCTGCTTTCGCAAGAATTGTTTTTTGTTTATTCCAAATAAATTCATCACTGCAGATATAACTCCAACATTTGTTCCAAATCCGCTTGGCAAAACCATCGCTAATTCTTCCCGTTTAAATTTTGCTAATTCTTCCTCAAGTTGTATATGTATATCATATGTACCTGAAATCAACCGTGATCCCCCTGATCCAATGCCATATTTTTCTATCGCTACTATAGCAGCTTCTTTGACTTCAGGACGAACGGAAAGCCCTAAATAATTATACGATCCAAACATCAAAATCTTACGGCCATCAATGATCACTTCCGGGTATGGAGCGCTCTCAACCACTTTTACGTCAGGATACAATCCTCTTTTTTTAATTTCATAAAGTATTTTTTGAATTTTTTCCATATCGGTTTAACTTTTCTGCTAAAAACAGATACTTATTTTAATCTTAATACCATCAACGCCAATGACGTTTAAGGAAAATACAATATGATATATAACTAATCATAAATAAAGAAGATGCAGGCCCAATCCAATTAAACCTCGTATACACAGGATCAATGTAGGGCATAAGTAAACTAAAAATTAAACCAAAAACCGCCACGGCTCCGCTAGCAACAATCACAACACGCGCCCTATACGGTATGCCCTTATCACCAGTTAAGGCACTCGAAAAAAGATTATAAAACCCGCACCACAAGTAAAAAAGTAAGACCAAAGAAAATACTCCGTATATCAAAGGATTATATGTATGTATCCATTCACCATTAATGTTTACCGCCTCCTTAATGAAAATATCTGATGATACAAGGATCACGGTTACAGTAAATGAAAGAAGAAGCAGGGCAATAGTTATACTAGATAAAACTTTTTTCCGATAAGGATAATAGTAGGTAAAAATTAAAAAATTCAGCACCGCAAACAATGGAGCAATAAATGAGTCCTTGCGTATAGTTATAGACAAATCGTGAGAGCTAATAAACAAACCTAACATTGCCACAAGAGCTGACCAAATACTAAGTCCAAACACCGTGAGGCTAAAAAATATATTAATCTTATCCTTCGGATTGCGTAACCAAATGAAAAGCGCCCATGCAATGTTGCACGTCGCGATTATCAGTAAGATGAAGTATTTTAATGGCATATTTATAAGTTTACTACCTCACTTTAACTGGATTTGTAAAACACATTGTATGATATATAACCCATCATAAAAAGCGCTGAATAAGGGCCAATCCAAAAGGTATTATATCCCCACTTTGGCAATAAAAAATTGGTTACAACTGAAAAAATAATTGCCAAACCCGTACCAAGTAATACATGAATCACTCTCTGCGACATCACGCCTCGCACACGGAGCACATACCACAACAAATTTCCAAAGGAATAAGAAGTATAAAATAACAAATAGAAGCCGTATAAAACAAACCCCGCCATATTGTAATCATATACCCACACCCCATCTCTCAAATATGCGCCTGTTATTAAAAAATCAGAAAAAATAATATATATCATACAGATGACCGCAAACATCGCTTGCACAATAAAATTTTGTCGCAAATACTTTGCCTCATAGGGGAAATAATGACTAAAAACGAAAAAGAAAAATATAATCAGGGTTCCAGACAAAAACCCCATCCGATTCATCATTACTGCTGAATACGCAGACTGCATCCATGGATCTAGTGCATTAACGCCCGTCCAAAAAGCGACCATAAGCACCATAGCGCCAAAAAATATATTAATCTTATCCTTCGGATTGCGCAACCAAATGAAAAACGCCCATGCTATATTGCACACCGCGATTATCAATAAAATGAAGTATTTTAATGGCATATCGGTAATGTTTGCCTCCCCATAAGCATAACTTAAAAACGCTCTAATATACAATAGAAACATTAATGGGAAATTAAGGCGCTAAATCTTGAAAAACAGATACAACACATATCCGGCGCTTTCGCGCAGAACGTACTTCAATTTTTGCGCGCCTTTGTGTGTAACAACGGGAGACAAAAAGGCCTGCATGCCCAAATCACGGGCCATTTTCGCCGTGCGAAAGAGGTGAAAATCACTGCTTACCAAAAGCACTGAATGAATGTTATGCAACTGGGCGAGAGAAGCAACTTCGCGCATGCCCTGCAGAGTTGCGATGCTTTTCTCATCAATAAAAATTGCCTGCGTTAGCAGTTCAAACGCGCGGGTTAAACGCAAAGCAAACACAGGGGATGGCTTACTATTCCACTGCGCCGCGCCTAAGACGAGAATGGCATCTACATTTTGAAGCTTACTGATTCGCGGATAAGAATAAATCTCAAAAACCAAAAACGCATACATCCCCATCAAAATAATGCTGACTGCCAACGCTATTTTTGTTAAAATTTTCTTGAAATGCACACAGATAAAACTTGAATCTCGCTCATTCTACTCAATAAATTTGAATGATTTCAGCACTCGCTCATACGATTGATTGCTCAAATACGTTTGATCAATCTCAACAAACCAAATATCATCATCAACCTTTTTCTCCACAATGAAATTCTGTCCAATTGTGTGATATTTTTCGCCCTCATATTCCGTAAAAACATGGTTCACATAATATAAATATCTGTGCCCTTGCAGATGTGGAAAAATATTTTTTTTAATTAGCTCACACTCAATTCTCTTACTTGTATATCGAGGAGGGTTATCATTGCAGAGGTAATCTTTAATATCTTCTAAGCTAACCTTCTTTGGAGCAAAAAAACTATAAATCTTCATATTAAATAACGTATTACGCCTTGGATGATCTTCTGTGAAACTGATCCTCTCATAAGGAAAGTCGGGGATATCTATTAAATTAGACTGCAAAACTACTGGAACCATATTTTGAGAATCTGAAGCAACCGTCCTATATAAATACGGATAACTGATTTCAAAACCATACTTTTCGTTCCTGTATACCTGCCAATCTGCCGTTTTTTCTAAATAATGACGGTTCAATAAAATAACAATCAGAATTAATAAAAAAAGGTAGCAAACTGTCACAAGAACAATGAGCCCAATAAGATGCACTATCGCTTTCAAAAGTCCGCGCATAAGAATGTTCTAAAAAAGTATGCTGGAAGCTAAATCCATAAACCATGAACCAATATTATAGCTATCATATCCCTTCTCAATATATTTCCAGTCCTCAGAATTATCACCTCTCAACAAACTCCTTATTTTCCCATGCGCCACATCGTCCGCCACTTGCTCTGCGGCTGCGCCTGCCCGAACCTCTCCTTTTGAAAAACCGCTCGCATGGGTAACATATCCAAAATTGATATTGCCGGGAGCATCATAACGAATCAACTGACCACCATAAAGATACGCCCAATTCTCTCGTCCTCCTTTTGATCCTAAGACCGGATCATTAGAATTTTTGATATCCCACACACTATGCGGAGCATATAATATCGGTAACAATATGCTCCCAATCCCGAGAGGCGCCAACTTTATTAATCCCCGTTGGGCATTCAGCTTGTCAAGCTGAAAAGTAATATCTTTAACGCCCGCATCTTTAGTTCCTAAATTTGTAGTTTCACCTATCAAATCTGTTACTTTAGTTGTTCCAAACCTATCCTGAAAAAAGCTTACATCAGCAATGGTTGCCCAGTCTGTTTTAATTCCATAGGCACCATTGATTGTTTTAACGATGCGCGATTCTGTATCCCCCTTTTCAATCTCCCCAGTTTCTACTTTGTACAACCCGCTCGGATCAATATACTTTATCGGATTATTCACCGTATAGCTGTGTTTATTCAGGCTTTGAGGAGCGGTGAGGTCGCCATCAACCGGATCCGCGCTCACAAACCTCCCTAA